>Ga0180009_10000028_pt1 | contig 271543 bp, 247 predicted proteins | sample OS_PC_MetaG_FD_123537 | JGI IMG/M metagenome (GOLD analysis project Ga0180009, IMG submission 123537) | Groundwater microbial communities from the Aspo Hard Rock Laboratory (HRL) deep subsurface site, Sweden - OS_PC_MetaG | ecosystem: Environmental > Aquatic > Deep subsurface > Groundwater...
AACATTACAAAAGCGGGGCGAGTTCTTTGACGCCCACCCGGCAGGCTCGATTTCCGGGGTTTCGGGGATGAGCGGGGTCGCCTTTTCTTTGGTTACTTTCTTTTGGCGAAACCAAAAGAAAGTAACTAGCCGCCGGGCTACCCCCGGCCAACGGTCAGTAGCCAGGCAACGGCAACACCAATCCCCACCCCCGCTCCACCCTCATGGATAATCCCAGCCAAACACAGCCAGGCCACTCCACCCTACACCCCGCCTCATGCCAAGCCCCCTCAACATCGCCGAAGCCCTCTCCCCCGCCCATTCTGCGGTAGTGGAAGCCTGCGCCGGCAGCGGTAAAACCTGGCTGCTGGTGTCGCGCATGATCCGTCTGCTGCTGGCGGGCGCGCCGCCGTCGGAGCTGCTGGCGATCACCTTCACGCGCAAGGCGGCGCAGGAAATGACCGACCGGCTTCACGAGTGGCTGCGGCTGCTGGCGCTGGCGGACGACGCGACGGTGCGCGATTTTTTACACCAGCGCGCCGTGCCCGACGACGAGATCGAGGCGCTGTTGCCGCGCGCGCGCGGGCTGCTGGAAACGGTGCTGACGGCGATTCCGGGGCCGACGGTGACGACCTTTCACGGCTGGTTTCTCGATCTGCTGAAACGCGCGCCGATGGAATTTGGCGTGCCGTGGGGGGCGCCGCTGCTGGAGCGTCCCAGCCAGCTGGAGGGCGAGGTGCGCGACCGGCTGCTGGCGCAGTGCGCAGCGGCGCCCGAATCGCCCAATGGCGTGGCTTTGCTGGCGCTGCTGGACGACATCGGCGAACACAATCTGCATGCCTTGCTGCGGCGTTTTTTGCAGGCGCGGGCGGAGTGGTGGGCGTATACCGCGGGCCAGCCCAACCCGGTGGCGTATGCGCTGGAACAGTTGCGCTCCGGTTTGCACCCCGATCTGGATGCCGACCCGATAGCCGCTTTCTGGGCGGACGAATTGATGCTGGCTCGAATCAAGCGGGTGGGACTGGGACTGGAAAAAGGCAGCGATGCCGAGTTCAAGAACAGCGCAGCGATCCAGCAGGCGCTGGCGGCGACGGACTTCGACGGCCTGTGCGGGCTGATCCTGAAAAAAGATGGCGGACGGCGGCTGAAAAAAGCCAACGCGCCCACGCTCAAAGCCATGGGCGCGGAGGCCGACACGTTTCTGCGCGATTACGAGACACTGGAAATCGCATTTGAAACCATCTCCGCGATCCAGACCGACCAGCGCATCTGGGCGCTCAACCGCCACGGCCTGCAACTCGGCCACGCGCTGCTCGCGGCGTATCAGGATGCCAAGTCGCAGCAGGGCGTGATCGATTTTGCCGATGCCGAGTGGCAGGCCTGCCGCCTGCTGCAAAGCGAGGAGCACGCGCCGGGGCTGGCACTGAAGCTGGATGCGCGCTATCGCCATTTGCTGCTCGACGAGTTCCAGGACACCAATCCGCTGCAGTGGCAGGCGCTGTCGACCTGGCTGACGGCGGCGCGCGAGGCCGACAGCGACATGACAGTGTTCATGGTGGGCGACCCCAAGCAGGCGATCTACCGTTTCCGCCGCGGCGAGGCGCGCGTGTTCACTGCCGCGGCGGAATTTTTGCGCACCCATTTCGACGCGCCGCTGTTCAGCACCACCATGACGCGGCGGCTGTCGCCGGCGGTAGTACAGGCACTCAACCCGGTGTTCGCCGGAGTCGGGGGCTTTGCGCCGCACCGCCACGCGCCCGCCAATGAATCCCGCCCCGGCGCGCTGCGCTGCCTGCCGATCAGCGTGGAAAAAGCCGAAGCCCCGACGACACATACCTTGCGCAATCCGCTCACCACGCCGCTCGAAGAAGCCGCCGACCGCGCGGTGCATGTCGAGGCCGCCCGCTTTGCCGGCGTGCTGCGCGACGACATTCTTGGGCGCTGGGGCGTAACGGACAAACAGGGCACGCACCCCGCCCGCCCCGGCGACGTGATGGCGCTGGTGAAAAAGCGCACCCATCTGGCCGTGTACGAACGCGAACTGAACAAGGCGGGCATTCCCTTCATCACCTCGCGGCGCGGCGGCCTGCTGCACGCGCTGGAGGCGCAGGATCTGATCGCGCTGTTGGAAACCCTGCTGCTGCCGCACGCCGAGCTGAAGCTGGCGCATGCGCTGAAGAGCCCGCTGTTCGGCTGCAGCGACGACGACCTGCTGCGCCTGTTTAGTGTGCAGGCCGGCGACGACAGCCGCGGCTGGGCGCGGCTGGTCAGGCTGTCGGCCGATGCGGACTGCCCGCCCGCCCTCGCGCGCGCGGCGCAACTGCTCGATGGCTGGCGCGCGCAGCTGGGCGCGCTGCCGGTGCACGACCTGCTCGACCGCATCTATTTCGAGGGCGACCTGGAAGCGCGCTACGCCGCTGCGGCCCCCGCGGCGATGCGACCGCAGATTGCCGCCAACCTGCGCGCCTTCATGCAGCTGGCACTGACCCAGGGCGCCGGGCGCTACCCGACGCTGGCCGGTTTCATCCGCGAGCTGGCCTCGCTGATCGATGACAGCGACGCCGCGCCCGGCGAGGGGCTGGCGGCGGACGGCGCCAACGCGGTGCGGCTGCTTACCATTCATGGCTCAAAGGGGCTGGAGGCGCCGATCGTCTGGCTGCTCGGCGGCAGCGACCATGCACGCGGCGACAGCTACGCGGTGCTGGCGCCGTGGCCGCCCACGGCGGCGCAGCCCGAACACTTTTCCCTGTTCGGCAAACTGGACGACCACGGCGCATGGCGCGAACGCTGGTTTGCCGAGGAAGCCGAACTGGCACAGCGCGAATCCGACAACCTGCTGTATGTGGCGCTCACCCGCGCCGAGCAGGGCCTGATCGTCAGCGGCGATGCGGCGAAAAATGCCTGGCTGCAGCGCGTCGATGCGGCGTGGCAGGACATGGCGCTGCCGTCCGATCTGCCGCCTGCTGCCGCATCGGCGCCGCCGCCGCTGCCCGCTGCGTTGCCGCGCATGCACGCGCCTGCGGTCGGAGAGCGGCTGGCGCCAGTCGCCGCCAATCCTGCCGCCGCCAGCGGCGAACTGTTTCACGCCTGCCTCGAAGTGCATGCGCCGCCGGGCATGAATCGCTTTAACGCCACGCCGCTTGACCTGCCCGCCCTGGCGCAGCGTCTCAATCTTGAGACAGAGTTTGTGCGGATCGAAATCGAAGCCCGCGCCCTGCTGGCGCAGCCGCATCTGGCGCGGTTTTTCGACCCGACACAGTATCGCCGCGCGCACAATGAACTGGCACTGCTGGATGCCAGCGGACGCGCGCAGCGGCTTGATCGCGTGGTGGAATTCGACGATGCGATATGGCTGCTCGACTACAAGACCGGCGCGGACGACTGTCGCGCCAGTGAAACACGCGTAATCGAGCGCCATCGCCCCCAGTTAACCGCCTATCGAACGCTGCTTGCGGCGCTTTATCCCGACCGCCCTGTCCACGCCGCCCTGCTGCTGGCCGATGGCCGGCTGGTTTCCATCCCTCCGGAGCACCCCCTGTGATCGACAAGCCTTATTCCGAATCCTGCGAACAGAATCGCGAACCAATCCTGACCGTGCTGCGTGCAGCCTTTGCTGACCGCCATCGGGTGCTCGAAATCGGCAGCGGCACCGGCCAGCACGCGGTGTATTTCGGTGCCGAGTTACCGCATCTGGTCTGGCAAACCGCCGATGTGCGGGCGCATCACCCCGGCATTCATGCCTGGCTGGACGAGGCCGCACTGCCCAGCGTGCTGCCGCCGCTGGAACTCGACGTCAACCAGACCCACTGGCACAGCGGTCGCTACGACGCGGTGTTTTCCGCCAATACGCTGCACATCATGGGCTGGCCCGAGGTGGTACGGTTTTTCAAAGGCGTAGGTGAAGTGCTGGAGCCGGGCGGCGTACTGGTGGTGTACGGGCCGTTCAATTACAACGGCCAGTTCACCTCGGAGAGCAACGCCCGCTTTGATGCCTGGCTGAAAGCGCGCGATCCCGCATCCGGGGTGCGCGATTTTGAGGCGGTGGATGCCCTGGCGCGTGCGCAAGGGCTGGTTCTACAGCACGACATCGCCATGCCGGCAAACAATCGCAGCCTGGTGTGGCAACGGATAGGCTGACACGAACAGCGCTCGCATCCGGTGTGCGTTTCGAAACACAAAACCTGTAATTTCAGCTTTTTCTTATACAGGGCTTTGCTATAACAACAACTCCTGAGACCGGGAGCCGTCATGCGCATCGCCGAACTGATTCAACGCTGGAAGAAAAAAACGCCCGCCAACACGTTAGTACGCACCTACTCCGCCAGCCTGCCCTTGCGCGACGCGGCGCGCATCGAAGCCTTGCACTTGATGTACCCCGACTGTACCGAGTCGCAACTGATGGCCGACCTCGTCCATGCTGCGCTCGACGAGTTGGAAGTCGCCATGCCCTACGTCCCGGGTCAGCGCATCATCGCCGAAGATGATTACGGCGATCCGATCTATGAAGATCTCGGCCCGACGCCGCAGTTTTATTCGCTGTCGCACGAAATCCTGCGCAAGCTCACCCACACGCAATCCGCCAAATAGCTGTCGGTTTTATTTACAACCGCTTTTGCTGCGGCAGATGGATCAAAGGCAAGCCTTTGTATTCAATCAGTAAAGTTAATATGGCACGCTTGTTGCTCAATCGTCCTTAACAAAAAACCACTATAAGCGGACGATCATGTACCTTGGACCAGCCATTCTCTTTGCCCTGTTTGCCAGCCTGTTTTACGTGCCGGGCTTCCTCGATATGCCGCTCGGCGTGCTGACCGCACGCCAGTTCATTTCGCAACTGCTGTTTTCGCTGTTCGGCCTGATTGCGCTGGCCTCGCTCGCGCGCTCCATCGAGCTCGATCCGGTGTGGCCGTGGCGCCCCGAATTCCGCAAGGCGATGAATGCCCTGCTAGGGCGCATCTGACCCGGCCTGCGGTTTGCCCGAGGTGGGAGGGGCCGCAGCACTGATTCGGCGCTGCGCTGATTGGGCGCAGGGCGGCATAAAATAGCGGCTTTCCATTCCCCGACCCGCCGCCATGCCCGTCAATCTCGTCGCTCCCGATCCCGCCTCCCTGCTGCCCATTGCCGGCGTGCGCCTCGGCATTGCGTCTGCCGGCATCAAGAAGCCGGGTCGCCGCGACATCACCCTGATCGAGCTTGTTGCGGGCACGCGCGTCGCCGGCGTGTTCACCCAGAACCGCTTTTGCGCCGCGCCGGTCGCGCTGTGCCGCCAGCATCTGGCCCAGAGCACGCAGGGCATCCGCGCCCTCGTCATCAACACCGGCAACGCCAACGCCGGCACCGGCGATGAAGGCCTGCGCCGCGCACAGCAAACCTGCGAAGCGGTCGCCGCGATCATGCAGTGCGCGCCCGAACAGGTGCTGCCGTTTTCCACCGGGGTGATCCTCGAACCGCTGCCGATCGACAAGATCCTGCCCGCACTGCCTGCCGCACAGGCCGACCTTGCCGCCGGACAATGGAGCGAAGCCGCGCACGCCATCATGACCACCGACATCGTCGCCAAGGGCGCGTCGCGGCAGGCGCAGGTCGGCGGCAAAACCATTACCGTCACCGGCATCGCCAAAGGCTCCGGCATGATCCATCCCAACATGGCGACCATGCTCGGTTTTGTTGCGACCGACGCCGCGATTGCCCCCGGCCTGATGCAGCAGCTGGTGAAGGAAGTGGCCGACGTGTCGTTCAACTGCGTGACGGTGGACGGCGATACCTCGACCAACGACAGCTTCATCCTGATCGCCACCGGCCAGGCCGGCAACGCTGAAATCGCCGACGCCGCCGGCGCCGATTATGCCGCGCTGAAAGCCGCCCTCGACGCCGTCTCGATCGAACTCGCGCAGGCGATGGCACGCGACGGCGAAGGCGCCACCAAGTTCATGACCATCATGGTAGAAGGCGGACGCGACCACGCCGAATGCAAGCAGATCGCCTACGCCATCGCGCGCTCACCACTGGTGAAAACCGCCTTCTTCGCCAGCGACCCCAACCTCGGCCGCATCCTCGCCGCCATCGGCTACGCCGGCGTCGGCGACCTCGACGTCAACACCCTGCAGCTCTATCTGGGCGACGTGCTGGTGGCGGAAAAGGGTGGCCGCGCAGCCAGCTACACCGAAGATCAGGGTGCGGCCGTGATGAAGGCAGCGGAAATCACGGTACGCGTGGTGCTCAAGCGGGGCACCGTGAACGCCACCGTGTGGACCTGCGATTTCTCCTACGATTACGTGAAGATCAACGCGGAATACCGTTCCTAGTTGCGTGGCGGGGGGTCATCGTCCCTCTGCCATCCAGATACTGATCCATCATGACGCTACAACTCACCCCCGACCAGGTTGCTTTCCTGCAAGGCCCGGTGTCGATGAATATCGGCGCAGTGGGCCGCGATGGCTGGCCCTGTGTGTGCCGCGCGCACGGTTGCGTGGTGGCGCGCGACCGGCGTTCGCTGACGGTGTGGCTGTCGGCGCAGCGTGGGAAAAACATGCTGGACGCGCTGGATGCGGGCAGCGCCGTCACGCTGGTGGTCAGCCGGCCGGCTACCCACGCCACCTTGCAGTTGAAGGCCGGGTCGGCAACGCGGGTGGCGGTGAGCGCGACGCACAAGCTGGCGAGCGCACGCTGCGTGGCGGCGTTCGGCGCGGAACTGGACGCATTGAACTACGGCGCGCAGATGTCGGCCCTGGTGACTGCGGCTTTGCCGGCCGACCATCTGGTGGGGCTGCGTCTGGCGCCCGAGGTGGTATTCGACCAGACACCGGGGCCGCAATCCGGCAAGGTGCTGGCCGGAACCCTGCGGACACGCGCATGAACATCCCGCTCGAATCGCTGCGCCCCTGCCTCGATGGCGCCATGCCGGCGGTGGTGGCGACTGCGGCGCCAGACGGCACGCCGAACGTCGCCTACGTGTCGCAGGTGCACTTTGTCGACGCCCAGCATGTTGCGCTGTCGTTCCAGTTTTTCAGCAAGACGCGCGAGAACGTGCTGGCGCACCCCTATGCCGAGGTGCAGGTGATCGAGCCGGGCAGCTTCCGCCACTACCGGCTGCGCATTCAGTACCTGCGCACCGAAACGGCGGGGCCGCTGTTCGAATACATGCGCGCACAACTCGCTGGCATCGCGGCGAAAACTGGCATGGACAAGGTGTTCGTATTGCGCGGCGCGGATATCTACCGCGTGCTCGATATCGAAAACGTCGACCCGCAGTTGCAGCCCGCGCCGCCGCTGCCGGATGCCCTGCTGGCGCTGCGCCGCGCGTTCGACCACCTGGGTGCCTGCGACGATCTGGCGCTGCTGGCCGACCGTGCGCTGGCCGCGCTCGCGCATGGTTTCGGCATCCGCCATGCCTTGCTGGCGATGCTCGACGCCAAGCTCGATGCCGCGCCCGGCGCGCCCGGCAGCGCGCTTTACACCCTGGCCAGCCAGGGCTACCCGGTGTCGGGCGTGGGCGCGGAAGTGGCTCTCGGCGAAGGCCTGATCGGTGTAGCCGCGCAGGAAAAAATCCCGGTGCGCATCAACCACCGCACGCCCGACTACACCTATCACGCCGCGCTGCGGGTTGCCGATCCGGCGTTGCCACGCATTCCGCTGCCGGTGCTGGCCAACCCGCACAGCCAGATTGCCGTGCCGCTGGTTCACGGCGATCGTCTGCTGGGCGTGCTCTACGCCGAAAGCGAGCACGATGCCTTTTTCAGCCCCACAGACGAAGACGCGCTGGTTGTCTACGGCCGCCACCTGGCCGCGCTGATCGACCGCATCGCCGCACTGCCGGATGACGAGGCCGCGCCAGGCGCGCTCCCCGCCGCAACGCAATCCGGCGCGCCGCTGGCGGTGCGCTATTTCGCGCACGACCACAGCGTGTTCATCGACAACGACTACCTGATCAAGGGCGTGGCGGGCAGCATTCTGTGGGCGCTGCTGAACGAGCACGCCGCGCATGGCCGCCGCGAATTTTCCAACCGCGAGCTGCGGCGCGACCCGCGCCTGCCGCTGCCGGATTTTGCCGACAACCTGGAAACGCGGCTGATTCTGCTGCAGCGGCGGCTGGCCGAGCGCTGTCCGGACATTGCGCTGGAAAAGACCGGGCGCGGGCGGTTCCGGCTCAATCTCGCCCGCCCCCTGGCGCTGGGCGCGGCCTGATCCGGCACGCGGCGAAAACCCCTGCCATCGACCGGCTGAGCGATGCGCTCAGGACAGATGCCCCATTTTCCCGCTCTGATAATCGCTCATCGCCTGGCGGATTTCTGCGGAGGTATTCATCACGAACGGGCCGCTGCCGACGATGGGTTCATCGATCGGCTCGCCGCACAGCAGCAGGGCGGTGACCCCGTCGGCCCGCTCGATGCGCAACAGCGTGCCGGCACGTTCGAATACGCCGATCTCGGCCGCCCTGAGCGGGATGACTGAACCGCTCACCTGCAGTTCGCCCTTGAGCACCAGCAGCGCAACGGTATAGCCCTCGGGCAACGCGAACTCGATCGGCTGTACGCCCGACAGCCGCAGATCCCACAACTGGATCGGCGTAAACGTACGCGCGGGACCCTTGACCCCGGCGTACTCGCCGGCGATGACGCGCACGCTGCCCTGCCCGTCCGGCACGGCCACCTGCGGAATCTCGCTGCTCGCAATGCCCTGGTAGCGCGGCGGCGACATTTTGTCTTTGGCGGGCAGGTTGACCCACAGCTGGATCATCTCGAAGCGGCCGCCCCGCTGCGCGAAATCGCGGCCGTGGAATTCCTCGTGCACCATGCCGGAAGCGGCGGTCATCCACTGCACGTCGCCGGGGCCGATGCGGCCGCCGCCGCCCGACGAATCGCGGTGCTCGACTTCGCCGTCGTACACGATGGTGACGGTCTCGAAACCGCGGTGCGGATGTTCGCCGACGCCCAGGCGTTCGTGCGTCGGCGGAAATTCGGCCGGCCCGGCGTAATCAAGCATCAGGAACGGGCTGAGCGCCGCGCCCATGTCCGGATAGGCGAACAGGGTCTGCACCGGGAAGCCGTCGCCGACCCAGTGGCTGCCGCTGCTGCGCAGGATACGGCCGAGTTTTTTGGCGGCGGGAAGAGGGCTGGACGGTTCCATGCGTGGCGGGCTCAGGTCAGGGCTGCGCTTGATGCGCGGCCAGTGGCGGCAAATTTTTCGGCGTCAGGTCCAGATAGGGCGTGACCACCTGGCCGCCCGGCGGCACGTAGGCCGGTGCCGGATTGCCCTTGGCGCCGAGGTTTTTAACATAGCGGAAAATCGCGCGCAGGTCGTCGTCGGTCATCGCCTGCAGGCTGGGCGACGGCATCGGCGGGCGCATCGGCTGGCGTGCGCGGACAAGCCACTGCTGCTCGGTCATGCTGCCGACCAGCAGCCGCAGGTTGCTCGGATAGGTGGTGCCCCACGGTCCCTGCCAGCCCATGGCGTCGCCGGTCAGCCACTCGGATTCCGCCACCTTGCCTTCTTTCTGCATGAAGCCGGGGGTGTGGCAATCATTGCAGCCCGAGGTGGCAATCAGGTAACGGCCATGGCGGATGTCGGCATCGCCCTTGGGGGCGGCGACGGCACTGGCAACGAAGAGGCTGGCGAGCAGCGCGGCGGCGGTCTGGGTGAGGGGTTTCATGTTGTCTCCTGAAAAAACCGGACGCGATGCGACCGGATGACCGCATCGTAGTCAAACCGGATCGGCGCGTTGATTAAGTCTTTGCTAGGAAATCCCTAATTTTTTCCTAAGCGGGCATGGCACGCGGCTAAAATTTCGTCATGACCAAACTCACCGACCTGATCCCCCGCCTGACGCGCCTGCTCGACCGCCTGGAAGCCCCTGCTGCCCCAACCCTCGACTGGAAAGCCGTGCGCGCCGCGCGCTGGTCGGCGCAAAGCGGCGGCCTCAAGCCCATCCTGCACCCGCAGCGGGTAGCGCTGAAAGACCTGCTCGACATCGACGAACAGAAACAGCGGGTCGACGCCAACACGCGCCAGTTCGTCGCCGGCAAGCCCGCCAACAACGTGCTGCTGACGGGCGCGCGCGGCGGCGGAAAGTCGTCGCTGGTGAAAGCGGTGCATGCCAAATACGCAGCCAAGGGCTTGCGCCTGATCGAGGTGGACAAGGCCGGGTTGCCCAGCCTGCCGGATCTGTTCGACCTACTGGCGGAGGCGGATTACCGCTTCATCGTGTTCATCGACGACCTTACATTCGCAGAGAACGAACCCGGCTACGCCAGCCTGAAGGCCGCGCTCGACGGCTCGCTGGCGGGGCCGTCGGACAACGTGCTGATCTACGCCACCAGCAACCGCCGCCACCTGATGCCGGAATACATGGCCGAAAATCTGGCCACCCAGCATGTGGGCGACGAAGTGCATCCGGGCGAAGCGATCGAGGAAAAAATCTCGCTGTCTGATCGCTTCGGTCTGTGGGTGTCGTTTCATGCGATGGAGCAGGACGCCTATCTCGCCATCGCCCGCCACTGGGCGAGCCAGCTCGGCGCCGCTGCCGACGAGCGCTTCGAGCGCGCCGCCCTGCAATGGTCGCTCGGACGCGGTGCGCGCAACGGGCGGGTAGCGTGGCAGTTCGCGCGCGACTGGGCGGGGCGCCAATGACCGCCCCGCCCACCGAAGTCGTCGCCGCGGTGCTGACCCGCGCCAACGGCGAAGTCATGCTCGCCAGCCGCCCGCCGGGCAAGGTCTACGCGGGCTACTGGGAATTTCCCGGCGGCAAGGTGGAGGCGGGCGAGTCGCTGCAGGCCGCGCTGGCACGCGAACTGACCGAGGAACTCGGCATTGCAGTGGTGCGCGCCGATCGCTGGATCACCCGCGTGTTTACCTACGAGCACGCCACGGTCAGGCTGAATTTTTTTCGTGTCGTCGAATGGCAGGGCGAGCCGCATCCCCACGAAGGCCAGACCTTGTCCTGGCAACAGCCGTCGCAGATTACGGTATCGCCCCTGTTGCCTGCCAACTTTCCCATCGTCAAGGCGCTGACGCTGCCGCCGCTACTGGGCATTACGCACGCCGAGCCGCTCGGCGTGGACGCATTTCTGACGCGACTGGATGCAGCGCTCGATCAGGGCTTGAAGCTGATTCAGGTGCGCGACAAAACCTTGCCGGAAGCGGTGCGCCTGACACTCGCCCGCGAAACGGTGCGACGCGCGCACGTGCATGGCGCGCGGGTGCTGGTGAACGGCAGCCTGGATCTGGCGCGCGCGGCCGGTGCCGACGGCGTTCATCTCGACTCCGCCGCCGCTGCCAAACTGAGCGTACGCCCCGATTGCGAGTGGGTGGGTGTGTCCTGCCACGATGCGGTTGAGCTCGCACACGCTGCCGCCATCGGCGCTGACTTTGCCCTGTTGTCGCCGGTGTTGCCCACGCTCACGCATCCGGGTGCGGCCACCCTGGGCTGGGCGCGGTTTTCTGAACTTGCTGCCGCCAGTGCGATTCCGGTGTATGGCCTGGGCGGCCTGGCGCGCACCGATGTGGCGCTTGCGCAGTCGCATGGTGCGCAGGGTGTCGCGCTGCTGCGGGGCGCCTGGACATGAAACGGGTACTGGTTCCCCTGTTGCTGGTGGTCGCACTGGTGGCGATTGCAGTTGCGGGCTATTGGCTCAAGCAGCCGGCCGGGGCCATCGCCGTGCAATGCCCGGATCCACTGGCTGGCTGCGACTTCATGCATCGCGGCGCGCCTGCCCGGGTGCAGTTTTTAGCGCAGCCAGTCGCGCTGCAAGCGTTCGGCCTCAGCGTCGCGGTGGCAAATGCGCAAAAAATAAGCGCAGAATTCCAGATGGTCGGCATGGATATGGGCTTCAACCGCTATGACCTGCGACCCGCCAGGCCCGGCGAATTTGCGGCGCGCATCACCTTACCGATATGTGTCAGCGGACGCGGCGACTGGATGCTATATCTCGACATAGACGGCATGCGCTACGCGCTACCCTTCAGCACCCGGTAAAATAATCCATTCATACGCCCGTCATACTGCAAAACATATAATCCGAGACGGATTTCTGGAGAAATGAACATGATGCTGTCAGAGCACACCTACAAGCAATTCGACACCGAGCTGGAAGCAGTGCGCGCCAGCGTGCTGAAAATGGGTGGTCTGGTCGAAGAGCAAATCACCAACGCGGTCGAGGCGCTCATCTCCGGCAACATGGAACTGGCCGACCAGGTCGACGCCAACGACCACAACGTCAACGCACTGGAAGTCGCCATCGACGAGGATTGCACGCACATCATCGCGCGCCGCCAGCCCACCGCATCGGACCTGCGCATGGTGATGATGATCGTCAAGACCATCACCGACCTGGAGCGCATTGGCGACGAGGCCGCCAAAATCGCGCGCATGGCCAAGCTCATACACCAGGCCGAACGCATCAGCCTGCCGCGCTTTCGCGAAGTGAAGTACATGGCCGACCTTGTACTCGACATGTTGCGCAAGGCGCTCGACGCCTTTGCCCGGCTGGATGCAACCAAGGCAGTGGACATCGCGCGCCAGGATCAGGCCGTGGATGAAGAGTTCCGCCTCAACCTGCGCCACCTCATCACCTTCATGATGGAAGACCCGCGCACCATCTCGGTATTCATCGACATCCTGTTCATCACCAAGGCGATCGAGCGCATGGGCGACCATGCCAAGAACATGTCGGAATACGTGGTCTACATGGTCAAAGGCAAGGACGTTCGCCATACCACGCTGGAAGAAATCGAAAAAGAAGTGATGTAAGGCGGCGCCACCGCCGAAATGAAAACGGGCTCCTGCAGGAGCCCGTTTTCATTTCGGCGGTTGATTTCTGGCGCAGGCTTACTTGCTGGGCGGCACGTAGCCATTCGCGGAGTCCGCTTTGCCGTCGCCAAAAAAATGACGCTCCATTTGTTCCATCAAATAGGTGCGCGCGCTGGGATCGGCGAGATTCAGGCGGTTTTCGTTGATCAGCATGGTCTGCTGGCGCTGCCAGCCGCTCCAGGCTTCTTTCGACACGTTCTCGAAAATTTTCTTGCCCAATTCACCGGGCACCGGCTGAAAGGCCAGGGCTTCGGCTTCGCGCCCCAATTTCACACATTTCACCATCCGTGTCATTTACGACTCCTTCACTATTTCAATCGCTGGATTTTAACTCAAGCTGCTTTTCAATACGTTTGGCGAACACGCCCATTTCCTTGGCGGCCTGCTTGTCGCCACGCGCCTCGGCGACCGCGATGCCTGCCTGATACGCCGCGAGGGCTTCCGGCAGGGCGGCGGTATCGGCCAGGGCTTTTCCCAGCAGTTTCCAAGCGGCAGAATACTTCGGGTCATGCTCGACCGCACGCCGCAGGTGGCCGGCAGCCTGGGCGGCATCGCCCAGCTTGAGGTACTCGTTGCCAAGTGAAAACCGCAGCAGCGCATTGTCACGGCCAGCGGCCAGCATGGTTTCGAAATCGGCGATGGATGGCATTACTTTCTCCAGAAGACCGGCGTAAATACGACCAGCAAGGTAAAGAACTCCAGCCGCCCGAGCAGCATGGCAAAGCTGCAGACCCAGGTCTGGAAGTCATTCAATACAGCATAGGTGCTGGCAGGGCCGACCTGACCCAGGCCGGGACCGGTATTGTTGACCATGGCGACCACGGCGGTGAACGCCGTGAATACGTCGAGCCCCGAAGCCGACAGGATAAAGGACAGCACGATGATCGAGGCCACGTAAACAAAGAGGAAGGCCAGCACCGCATAGATGATCTTGTTGGGTACGGCCTGGTGGCCGATTTTGGTATGGATTTCCGCGTTGGGATGGATGAGCTTGATGAATTCCCGGTAAAGCTGCTTGTAGAGCAGCATGGCCCGCAGCATTTTGATGCCCCCGCCGGTCGAACCGGAACTGGCAATGAAGCTCGACAGGAACAGCATCCAAAGTGGCGCGAAATAGGGCCACACGTTGTAGTCGGTGGTGGAAAATCCGAGTGTGGTGGCAACCGACACCGTGTTGAATGCGGTGTAGCGCAAGGCTTCCGGAAAGTCGAGATAAAACCCTTTGTACTGGAGATAAAACGCGAGTCCGACCGCACTCACCGCCAGCACGCCTAAAAACATGGGGATTTCGGTGTCATGGCGATAAACGGCCAGGTTCCGCATGCGCACAGCCATGAAGTGGGTGGAAAAGCTGATCCCGGCAATCAGCGCGAAGCCCATGACGATCATTTCCAGTAGCAGCGAATCGAAGTAAGCCATGCTGGCATCGTGCGACGACAGACCGCCCAGCCCCATGACGCTGAAGCCATGCACCACCGCGTCGATCCAGCTCATGCCGCCGGCCCACAGCGCGCCCATGCAGATCACGGTAATGAATGCGTAAACCTGCCATAGCCCCTTGGCCGTTTCTGCCATGCGTGGGGTGAGCTTGCTGTCCTTCATCGGCGTCGGCGTCTCAGCCTTGAACAACTGCCGTCCGCCGACGCCCAGCATCGGCAGTACCGCGACCACCAGCACGATCACGCCCATGCCACCGATCCAGTGCATCTGGGTGCGCCAGATATTGATCGATGGCGGCAGGTTGTCGAGGCCGGAGAGGACGGTGGCGCCGGTGGCGGTGAGTCCGGAAACGGCCTCGAAATAGGCTTCATTGAAGCTCAGATCGGGCATGTAAACCAGCAGCGGAATGGCCGAATACACCGGCAACACGGCCCAGATCAGCACCACCAGCAGGAAGCCATCGCGCGTGTGCAGCTCGCGCTTGCCGCGTCGTGACAGCGCCCACAACACCACACCTGAAAAAAAGGTGATCAGGATGGCTTCATCATAGGCAAGCTGCGCGCCATCCTCGAGCGCAATCGACACGCCGAGCGGCAACAGAAAGGCGAATGCGAAGAGCATCAGCACTTTCGAAAAAATATGGAGGACAGGCAGGATCTGAGACATCGAAAAGCTCGCGGGTGAAGCGCGATGTTACCGCGTTCAGCCGCGCCAGAACGCGCGGGTGAACAGCACGAACACGGTGAAGAGCTCGAGCCGGCCGAGCAACATGGTGAACGCCAGTACCCAGGTCTGAAAGTCGCTGAGACCGGCGTAGTTCGATGCGGGACCGACTTCGTTGAGGCCCGGGCCAGCGTTGTTAATGCAGGCAACCACAGCGGAAAACGCGCTGATGAAGTCCAGCCCGCTGGCCAGCAGCACCAGTGTCATGGCGACGATGGTGGCAACATACATCATCACAAAAGCCTGGACCGCGAATACGAACTGGTTGGGTACGGCGTGGCTGCCGATTTTCACCGGCAGGCACGCGGCGGGGTGGAGCTGTCGTTCCAGCTCACGTACGCCCTGGCGGAACGCCAGCACCGCGCGGATCATCTTGAGACCGCCGCCGGTCGAGCCGGAACTGGCGGTCACGCTGCTCAGAAACAGCATCCACATGGGCACCAGAATCGGCCACTGGTTGAAGTCGGTGCTGGCGAAGCCACAGTCGGTCGCGATCGACACCAGATTGAAACTGACGTGGCGCAGGGCCGTGAGAAATTCCGGATACACGCCAGCCTGCCAGACATAGAGGCTGAGCCCGAGACAGCTCGCAATCACCAGCCCCAGCACGCCGAAGACTTCGGGGTCATGGCGGTACGGCGCAAGACTTCTTTGCCGGAATGCCAGCAAATGGGTGACGAAATTCAGCGCGGCCGCCATCATGAAAAAAATCAGCACCGCCTCGATCAGCGGCGAATCGTAGTACCCCACGCTGGCGTCGTGAGTCGAGAATCCGCCCAGGCTCAACGTGGCGAAAGCATGGCACAGGGCATCGAACCAGCTCATGCCAGCGAGCTTGAGGGCAACGACGCAGACGAGCGTGATCGCCGCATAGACCGCCCACAGGAGCTTGGCGGTGTCGGCGATGCGCGGGGTGAGCTTGCTGTCCTTGATCGGTCCAGGAAGTTCGGCCTTCAGCAGTTGTCGGCCACCGATCCCCAACAGCGGCAAAATCGCCACCGCGAGCACGATGATGCCCATGCCGCCCAGCCAGTTAAGCAGATGGCGCCACAGATTGAGCGAGGGCGGCAAGCTGTCGAGCCCGCTCATCACCGTGGCACCGGTGGTGGTCAGTCCCGAGATGGTCTCGAAATAGGCATCGGTGAAGCTCATTTCCGGTGCGTAGATGAGAAACGGCAAAGCGGCGAAAGCCGGCAGGCTCGTCCACACCAGCAGCACCAGCAAAAAGCCGTCGCGCACCTTGAGTTCGCGCTGCCAGCGCCGTGCGCCCAGCCACAACGCCAGGCCGGCGATCAGCGTAACGAGAAAGGATTCATCAAACGCAAACTGCGCCGCGTCGTGCGCAAAAAACGCAGTGGTCAGGGGCACCAGCATGGTGAACGAAAAAATCAGGATCACCAGGCCAAGAACGTTCAGGGAAGGCGCCAGGCGTTGCATGCGACGTTCAGAAGAAGCCGAATCCCACCTGGAAGAGTTTTTCGACCTTGGGAATGATGCGCTTGTTGAGCGCGAATACGATGAGATGGTCTTCCGCCTCGACGAGACTGTCGTGATGCCCAATCAGCACCTCGTTGCCACGGATAATTGCGGCTACCGTGGCGCCTTCCGGCAAGCCTACCTCGCCGATACGCCGGCCGACGACCTTGGAGGTTTTATAATCGCCATGGACGACGATTTCGAGCACCTCGGCCGCACCGCGCCGCAAGCTGTGCACCGCCGCCATGTCGCCGCGGCGAATTTTGGACAGCAGCGGCCCCACGGTGGCCTGCGCGGGCGAAATGGCAATATCGATTTCGCCGCCCTGCACCAGATCGACGTAGGCCGAGCGATTGATCAGCGCAATGACCCGCTGCGCGCCCATGCGTTTGGCCAGCAGCGCGGACATGATGTTGTCTTCGTCGTCGTTGGTGAGTGCGCAAAACACGTCGATCGATTCGATGTTTTCCTGCTCCAGCAGCTCTTCGTCGGTGGCGTCGCCGGTCAGGACCAGGGTACGGTGCAGGCTTTCCGCCAGCGCAACCGTGGTGGCCTTGTTGTGGTCGATCACTTTCACGTCATAAGACGATTCGAGCGCAGCCGCCAGCCGCCGTCCGATATTGCCGCCGCCGGCGATCATGACTTTTTTGACCGGTTGTTCCATGCGGCGCAGTTCGCGCGTGACCGCGGCGATGTCGTGTTTGCGCGCCAGAAAGAATACCTCGTCGCCCGGCTCGATCACCGTGATGCCCTTGGGCACGATGCCGCGATCGCGGCGATAAATCGCCGGAATGCGGCATTCGACATTCGGCATGTGACGCTTGATGTCCTGCAGCTCGTGGCCCACCAGCGGGCCGCCGTGATAAGCACGCACCGCGATCAGACGCACTTTGCCCTCGGCGAAATCGAGCACCTGCAAGGCTTCGGGGTATTCGATCAGACGCCGCAGGGTGTCGGTTACTTCCTGTTCCGGACTGATGACATCGTCGACGCCAAAGTGTTCGGCCAGGTAGCTGGCATCCAGTCCGAGAAAATCCGCTGAGCGGATCCGTGCAATACGGGTTGGCACATTGAACAGGCTGGAGGCGATACGGCATGCCACCAGATTGGTTTCATCGCTTTGGGTGACCGCAACCAGCATGTCGGCGTCGTCGGCCCCCGCCTGCTTGAGCACCGAAGGGTGGGCGGCATGGCCGCACACGGTGCGCAGATCGAAGCGATCCTGCAGCAGCGACAGCCGTTCACCATTGAGATCGACAACGGTGATGTCGTTGTTCTCGGCAACCAGACTTTCTGCCAGATTGGCGCCCACTTGACCGGCACCGAGGATGATGATTTTCATGCGCTGTACCTGAACTTACAGGTTCTCATCAAGGCGTCGCCCATGCCGGATATTGAGTTGTTTGAGCTTGCGGTAAAGGTGGGTGCGCTCCAGCCCGGCACGGTCGGCCACGCGCGTCATGCTGCCGCCCTCTTTCTGGATCATATACTCGAAATACATCCGCTCGAACGCATCGCGCGCCACCCGCAGCGGGGTGTCCAGCGGAATGCCATGGGCGACGGCAGGCGCCTGTTGTTTCATGGGCGCCAGCACCCGGTTGACGTCAGTGGCATCGATTTCGTTCGACAGGGTGGTGACCGCCAGCGTACGCACCGCATTGCTCAATTGCGGCAGGTTGCCCGGCCAGTCAAAGTTGCGCAGTTGGTTCAGCGCGGGCGTAGCCAGCCGCCGCAACGGGCACACGCCGCTTTCCACCAACTGGGTCAGCATGAAGTTGGCAATATCGGGGATGTCTTCGCGATGCTCGCGTAGTGGTGGAATGTGGATGACAAGGCTGGATAAACGGTAAAACAGGCGGCTGTCGAATTCGCCCGCTGCAACCATGGCGTCCAGGCTCCGACTGCTCGCACACACCAGCCGGGCGCCGCTGCTTTCAATGCGGTCGAGCAGCAGCGCAAGGCCTTTTTGCTCCAGGCGGACCAGTTCGCTGACATCGGACAGGTAGAGCGTGCCGTTGCCAAGCGTGTTGGCAAAGGTCAGGGGGTCGGTCAGCAACCGCGCACGATCCTTGATTTCGACCCATGGACTGGCGGGCTGATGCAGGAAATGCGCACAAATTTCAAAGCCGCTGCCGTGTTCGCCCGAGAACAAAACCGGCGCAGTATTGCCGCCAATTTGAGTCAGGCGTTTTTTGAGTTCAAGGATTTGCGGGCTGCGGCCCAGCGCGGAAAGATCCATCCCGGGCGCACGGCGGGGAGGCGTCATCCCGCGTTTGATGGATTTGTTGACGGTGTCGATCAACTTGGCCAGCGACACCGGTTTCTCAAGAAAATCGGTAGCGCCCAGTTTGGTGGCCTCGACGGCGGTATCAATGGTGCCGTGACCCGACATCATCACCACGGGCATGGTGAGCAGGCCGTTGCTCGCCCATTCTTTCAGCAGCGTGACGCCATCCGTGTCGGGCATCCAGATGTCGAGCAGCACCAGGTCTGGTCGACGTTGTGCACGAAACACCCGCGCGGCCTCGGCGTTCTCGGCCAGATGCACGTCATAGCCTTCTTCCGTGAGGATTTCAGACAACAACTCCCGAATCCCTACTTCGTCATCAACGATCAGGATATGCCCGCTCACGCGCTGTCTCCATCTGCAACAAAAACAGGCAGCGCAACGCGTATCGTTGCCCCGCCGGATTTGAGATTTTCAACCTGAATTTTGCCTTGGTGTTCTTCCACAATTTTTTTGACGATGGCCAGTCCCAGCCCCGTCCCTTTGGCCTTGGTGGTTGCGTAAGGCTCGAACAACCGCGCCATCAGATGCTCCGGAAAGCCGGCCCCGTTGTCCGTCACGCTTAAATAAACCATGTGGGTATTCAGACGGGTGCTGACCTCGACATGGGGCGAATCATGACCATTCAACGCATCCTGCGCATTTTGCAACAGATTATGGATTACCTGGCGCAATAATGTGGAGTCGCCTGCGATACGCGGTAAATCGGCATCGAGATGCAGCTGCAAACCCAGCGCCTTGGTGTCGTACAAGGCCAGCACTTCATGCACCAGCGCATTCAGGTCGAGCGCTTCGAGCTGGGCACGCGGCATCCGCGCATAACCCGCAAACGCATCCACCATGTGTTTCATCGCCGCGACCTGGTTGACGATGGTTCGGGTGGCGCGCGTGAGGAATTCGGCGTCCGGCGCATCCAGTTTGCCGCCGAGCTTGTGCGCGATGCGTTCGGCCGACAGCTGAATCGGCGTCAGCGGGTTTTTGATTTCATGTGCCAGGCGGCGCGCCACTTCGCTCCATGCAGCATTGCGTTCGGCGTGGATCAGCTTGGTCACGTCGTCGAATACCAGCACATAGCCACGATCCACCCCCGGCGGCAGATGGGTGCCGCGCACCAGCAGGGTTTGCCGCCCCTCACCGGTGCTGTAATCAATCTGCTCCTGCCATTCTTCTTCATGGCGGGCAAAGCGCTCAGCCACGCGCGCGCTGAATTCACGCAGCGCAGCATCCGATTGCTCGAGTCCCGACAGATTTTTCGCCTGCAGGGCAGACGGCTCCACCCCCAGAATCAGCGCCGCCGCGCTGTTGACGGCGAGAACATGCAGACTCTCATCGAGCACCACCACGCCGGAGGACAAGTTCGCCAGCACGCGTTCCAGAAAGGCCTTGGCTTGGCCGGTTTCCTGGTGATTCTGCGCGGCTTGCTCGCGCGCATCCGACAATTGCCGCGTCATGCGGTTGAACGAATCGATCAGCACGCCCAGTTCGTCGCGGCTGGATACCGGCTGCATCTGCGAAAAATCGCCCTTGGCCACGGCACGGGTGCCGCGCGCCAGCGTGCGCAGCGGCGCGCCCAGACGATCCGACATCAGATAGGCAATGACGAAAGTCATCAACAGCGCCAGCATCAGGGTGAGGGTCAGCGCAACGCCGTAAATCCGTTTCAGGCCTTGCCGCGAAACCGCGATTTGCTGGTATTCCTGATAGGCCAGCTGGACTGCCTGCGCATCGTGCTGCAGGCCGGCAGGAACGGGCTGCACCAGTTGCAGCACGCGCGTTTCTCCGGCCAGCTCGCTGGTATACACCGGCACGATCACACGCATGATGAGGCCGCGCTCTGGAATCTCCTCAATCCGGCTGTAGGGCTGCTGCTGGCGGACCTGCCACAACACGCTGCGCTCGGGCAGAACCGGCAGCAAGGTGCCGCGTTCGCCGCTGACGTGGGCAATCACGCCGCCCCGTTCGTTGAATAACGTCAGTTCCTGCACCGTGCTTTGCTCACGCAGCGTGGACAGGCTGGTGATGATCGATCCCAGACCTTCATCCGACAGCAACACGGACATGCGCTGCGCCTTGTTATTCAGCTCGTTCAGCAAATCATCGAGTGCGACCTGGCCAAGCTTGACCCCGGAAGCCAGTGCGTTATCAACCCGCACGTCAAACCAGGTTTCAATCGAGCGGTTGAGAAAGAAAACCGACGCGCCGTACACCACCAGCCCCGGCAGCATGGCGACGACACTGAACATGAGCAGCAGTTTCAGGGTGAGCTTGGCGCCGAACACGCCGCGACGGATACGCTTTTGCAACCACCACAGGCGCCAGCCCAGCAAGGCCAGCAAAATCGCGCCAAGCACCCCGCCGGCGGCAAACAGCACCGGCAGGCTGTCGGAAAACATGACATTTTCGCCACCGGCATAAAACAGCAGCGTCAACAACACGATGCCCGCAATCAGGGCGGCGGCGATCAAACTTCGCATCAGGGCGTCGAAGGAACGACAGGAACCGCAGGGGCTACAGGGGCGGCAAGGACGGCAGGTGCGTCAAACGACCATTTGTACCAAGGTGTCCCCAGCTCCCAGTGGGCGCCGGGCACCCCTCCAATGGACAGCGGCTTCGGCAGCCGGTCGGTGTCCAGCCGCAGGCGCAGACGGGCATCGTAGCGCCGTCCGGTTTTCAATCCGCCGCGCTCGATCACCTGCCAATCATTCACCCGTCCCAGCAGCGTCAGGGCTTCGCTCAGGGTTTCGGCGGTGCGGGTGACATAACCGTTTTCAACCACATAGCGTCGCAGCAGCAAGTGGTAATAGATCCTCAGCTTGCGCACCGGCGTGGCGATGTCTTCATCAAACCACCACCAGTTGCCGGGGCGGCTCACTTCCAGTTCAAGCAGGAAATACAGGTTGATGCCTTTGCTCAACGCATCTTCCAGCGTGGGGTTGAGGGCGATATCGACGTCGGCATCCAGCACATAGCCTTGCGGCGTGGCGCGAATGCCTGCTTTCTTGACCGCGCTTTTATCCGCTGCGATCGCACCCGACGCCGCAAGCAGCCAGCCCGCCAGCAACACCCCAGCCAGCCACAATCCGGCCAGCTTGCGGCAGGCTGCGTCAGATCTTCTGCAGCAGTGCGTAAAAGAAGCCATCATGTTCCGCATTCGGCAACAGCGAACCATCAGACAACGATTCAGGGAGAGAACGGCGCCTGGCGTCGTGGGCATGGCGAGTCATAAATGCCTGCACTTGCCCGTTGTTTTCTTCGTGGAAAACGGAACAGGTGACGTAAAGCAACGACCCGCCCGGCGCCAGCACTCCCCACAGCGCCTCCAGCATCACCGCCTGTTGCGCTGCAAACTGGGCAATATCCTCCGGGCGACGCAACCATTTGATGTCGGGATTGCGGCGAACCACGCCGGACGCGCTGCAGGGCACATCGGCCAGAATACGGTCAAATGGCTGGCCATCCCACCAGCTGGCTGGGTTCGACGCATCCCCTACCACCCGCTTGGCGCTCAGTTTCAGCCGATCGAGATTTTCCTGCACCCGCTCTAGCCGCAGGGCGTCAACGTCGAGCGCGATCAGTTCAACCTCCGCCCGCTCGAGAATATGGCCTGTTTTGCCACCGGGTGCCGCGCAGGCGTCAAGCACGCGCTCGCCCGGCTGCGCATCCAGCAACCTGGCCGCCCATTGCGCACCGGCGTCCTGCACCGACACGTGGCCTTCGTCAAAACCGGGCAAGCTATGCACCGATATCGCCTTGTCGAGGGTGACGGCATCTTCACCGGTTTGCCGCGCCGGGTGTCCGGCCTCGGCCAATCGCTGCAGATAGCCCGCCACATCGCCATGGCGAACATTGACGCGCAATGTAAACGGCGGATGCAGCAAGCCCGCTTCGAGAATGTCTTGCCAGTGGGCTGGATACTCGGCCTGCAGCCTGGCGATCCACCAGTCGGGGTGCGACCAGCGCGCCGATGGCTGAACCTCGGCAATTTTTTCCAATTCGGCGCGGCGACGTTGAAAGTTGCGCAAAACCGCATTGGCCAGCCCGCGCCGCCAGCCTTCGCCTGCCGCCGTCACGGCGTTGTGCACGACCGCATGCGCCGGGGCCCGGGTGTAGGCCAACTGATAAATCGCCACCCGCAATAGCCAGCCCAGCTGCGGATCGGTCAGCGGCCGCTCCAGCAGCGCCGCCAGCCAGCAATCGAGCCGCCCCAGCTGACGCAGGCTGCCGTACACAATATCCTGCAGCGCACCCCGTTCGCCCGGTGTCTGCAATTGCTGCACGCGATGGGGCAAGACTTGATGCAGGGCCGCGCCGGCCAGAATGTCTTCCAGCGTGTCGGCGGCTAGTTTTTGCAAATTACGCATCGTGGGTAAGGGCCTGATGGATGGGTTGGTTCATGAAATGCCTGCCGCGTCGAGAAGCGGCAGATGATACAGGGGCAATCCGGCCACCCCGCGTTTCAACGGCCGAAATGAGTGCCCGGCGCAAACGAACGGCTGGCCAGATAGGCGGCGACCGGCATCCGCTTGCTGCCGGCCGGTTGCAACTCGTGCAGCGCCAGCGCGCCCTCGCCGCAAGCCACCACCAGCTGGTCGGCATCGGCGCGCAATATTTCACCAGCAACGCCGGCACCAGAGACCGCCTGGGCCGACCAGACCTTAAGTGAGGCGCCATCCAGCAGCGTCCACGCGCCCGGCACCGGACAATAGGCGCGCACCGCGCGGGCAAGCCTCTCTGCTGGCTGGTTCCAGTCGAGTTGCGCCTCTTCCTTGGTCAGTTTGGCGGCATAGGTGGCACGCAAATCATCTTGTGCCACGGGCACCAGCGAATTGATATTCGCCAGTGCCTCGACGATGGCGGTTGCCCCTGCACTCGCCAGCGCATCGTGCAGGCTGGCGGCCGTGTCATCGTCCCGGATCGGCAGCGTAACGGTCGACAGCATCGCCCCGGTATCGAGTCCGGCATCCATTTGCATGATGGTGATGCCGGTTTCCGTGTCGCCCGCCAGGATGGCGCGCTGGATCGGCGCGGCGCCACGCCAGCGCGGCAACAATGAAGCGTGAATATTGAGACAGCCCAGACGCGGCAGATCGAGCACCGCTTGCGGCAAAATCAAGCCATACGCGGCAACCACCATGACGTCGGCGTGGACCGCGCGCAATGCCGCCTGAGCCTCCGGTGATTTCAGGCTGAGCGGCTGATAGACCGGCAACCCGCGCGCCAGCGCAGCCTGCTTGACCGCACTCGGGGTCAGCTTCATGCCGCGCCCGGCCGGGCGGTCGGGCTGGGTCAGCACGAGGGCGAGATCGTGCCCGGCATCCGCCAGCGCATCGAGAGCGGCTGCCGCAAACGGCGGCGTACCGGCAAAGATGAGACGCACGGGGGTGGCCGGATTCAGAGCGACGCGCGGCGCGGCGCGGGATCAGGCTGGTGCTCGCGCGCTTGTTTGAGCAGCTTGGCCTTGATGCGATTGCGTTTGAGGCCGGACAGGTAATCGACAAACACCTTGCCCAGCAAATGATCCATTTCGTGCTGGATGCATACAGCCAGCAAGCCGTCTGCGTCCAGTTCGAAAGGTTTGCCATTGCGATCGAGCGCCCGCACGCTGACCCGCTCGGCGCGCGTCACTTTGTCGTAGATGCCGGGGACCGACAAACAGCCCTCTTCGCTTTCCTCGGTGCCAGAACGAGCGGTGATTTCAGGGTTGATGAACACTTGCAGCGCGTCGTGGGTTTCGGAAATATCGATCACGACAACCCGTTCATGGACGTTGACCTGGGTTGCCGCCAACCCGATGCCTGGTGCGGCGTACATGGTTTCAGCCATGTCGTCGACCAGCTTCTGGATACGGGCATCGACCACGGCGACCGGCTTGGCAAGCTTGTGCAAACGCGGATCGGGGTAATGCAAAATGTCGAGTTTGGCCATAAAAATCTTTGCTAATGAAAGAGCTGGGCGCACACTTTGATGCAAAATCTGCATCCGATGGCGTGCTGCCCTAAATATAAGGTCGGTGATAGCCGTAAGTTAGGCGCACAGTATATTTTCAACACAGCTATTTTCAACTCGAATCTAGACAAAGTCTAAATGGAGGGGGTTCCCGTGCGTCAACTTGTTATTTCACTTGCCCTGTTACTGGCAACACCGGTGATGGCCGATACGCTCAAACTGCAGGACAACGCCCCCGACCGATACGTCGTGGTCAAAGGCGATACGCTATGGGACATTTCCGGGAAATTCCTCAAAGACCCTTGGCGCTGGCCGCAGATCTGGAACATGAACCGCGCGGAAATCAAAAATCCGCACTGGATTTATCCGGGCGATCTCGTTTTGCTCGACAGAAGCGGCAAACAACCCCGTCTTTCTCTGGTCAAGGGCGATAAAGGCGGCATGCGCACCGTCAAACTTTCTCCGGGTGAACGGGTGACCGAGCTTGGCAGCGAGGCCATTCCGGCCATTCCGAGCCGGGTGATTTTTCCGTTCCTGTCGCAGCCGCGGGTAGTTCCACTGGACGCAATGCAGGATGCGCCGTTCATTCTGGGCACCAACAACGAACGCGTGGTGCTGGGTACCGGCGACGAAGCCTTCGCCACCGGCGGTATGCCCGGCGTGACCCGCTGGAACGTGCTGCGCCCCGGTAAAACCCTGAAAGATCCGGCCACCGGCGAAGTGCTGGGGTATGAAGTCGAATATCTGGGCGATGCACGCACTGTGGTGGAAGGCGCGCCGCAAAAAATCCGCATTACGCAGTCGGCGAAGGAAATCCTGCCCAAGGACAAACTGGTGAAAGCCGATGACGGCGCCGCATTTGAATACATTCCCCATGCGCCCGAAACCCGAATCAACGGTCGCATCATCTCGGCGTATGGCGGCATGTCCGACAGCGGCCAGTATCAAACCGTGGTGATCGACCGCGGTAGCCGCGACGGCCTGGAGCAGGGTCACGTATTGGCGGTGTATCGCGAAGGTCAGGCAGTCGCGCTCACCGCATCCGAGAAAAGCAACCTGACTTGGGTCAACGGATCCAGCGGAGTTCCCAACGGCGGCGCCTGGCTCTACAACGATGTGCGCTGCCTGAAGGAAGACGGTAAGGTCACTTACGACCAGGTTGCCGAAGTCAACAGCAGCTTCCGCAAGACCTGCCTCAGCAAGAACAGCGATGGCAACGTCAAGCTGCCGGATGCCCAGAGCGGCTTGGTGATGGTGTATCGCGTGTTTGAGCGGGTGTCCTATGCGCTCATCATGCAATCCAACGGTCCGGTGTACCTGCTGGATCGGGTGCAAACGCCCTGAGTGCGCCCGACAGGCCACGCTGCCATGGTTGATTCCTGGCTGCGCCTGGCGCTCGCCCCTGGGGTCGGCAATACCAGCCTGATTCGCCTGCTGACGGCCTTCGGTTCCCCGGAGGCCGTTTTGGCGTCGGGGCGTACGGCACTCTCAGCCCACCTTTCACGGGCGCAATGCGACGCGCTGTTGGGTGAACCCGATGCCGCGCTGCTTGAAACCACCCTTGTCTGGCTGACCCAGCCGGGCAACAGCTTGATGACACTGGCGGATGAGGATTATCCGAAAAGCCTGCTCGAGATCGCCGACCCACCTGCTGTGCTCTACTGTAAAGGGCGGCGCAGCCTGTTGAATCAGCCGGGTCTCGGCGTGGTGGGCAGCCGCAACGCCACCCCGCAAGGCGTGCGCGATGCCGAAGCCTTTGCCCACGCCTTGTCCGATGCCGGCCTCACCATCATCAGCGGGCTCGCGCTTGGCATTGATGCGGCGGCGCACCGGGGCGGTCTGGCAGGGGCCGGATCGAGCATCGCCATCATCGGCACCGGGCTCGACCGCATTTACCCCGCGCGCAACAAGGCGCTGGCGCATCAACTGGCCGAAACCGGGCTGGTCGTATCCGAATTTGCGCTTGGCACGCCTCCTCTGCCGGGCCACTTTCCACGTCGTAACCGGCTGATCAGCGGCGTCAGTCGCGGGGTGCTGGTGGTGGAAGCCGCGCCCGACAGCGGTTCACTGATCACCGCGCGGGTCGCCACCGAACAGGGCCGCGAAGTGTTCGCCATTCCCGGCTCGATCCATTCGCCGCTGGCGCGCGGCTGCCACGCCTTGATCAAACAGGGAGCCAAGCTGGTTGAATCAGCCGCCGACATTCTCGACGAGCTGGCCTGGCAGCAGCGGCTGGCGCCGCCCGTACTGCTGGAAAGGACGATCGACCCCGTGCTGGAGGCACTGGAGGGTGCGCCATGCACCCTCGACGGCTTGGCACAAACGACCGGGTTGACGCTGGAAGCGCTTTCGGCCAAGCTGTTGACGCTTGAACTGGATGGGCGGATTGCCTCTTTGCCCGGCGGGCGCTACCAAAAATTACACTGAGATCATGCTCGATATTCTGGTTTACCTCTACGAAAGCTTCCGCATGGTGGCGCTCACACCCGACCGCGACGCGCTGGAAAAGCGTCTGTTTGCCGCAGGGTTTGAAGAAACCGACATCAACGCTGCACTCGACTGGTACGCCAATCTGGCTGGCAGCGCCACCCACGAACGGCTTGCGCTGGCCTATGACCGCCATTACGCACCTGAAGAACTCGATCGCCTGAACGAGGCATGCCGCACCGAGCTGGCGTATCTGGTCAGCGCCGAGATCCTCGACCCCGAGTCACGCGAATGGGTGATTTCCGGACTGATGGAACTGGGCGGCGAGGACATCGAGCCCGACCATGTACGCTGGATGACGCTGATCGTGTTGTGGAGCCGTGGCCTGATCGAGCACTTCACCCACTTGGAAGACATGTTGCTGAACCACGAGCCGGACCGTCTGCATTAAATAGCCATGTCCACTCTCGTTATCGTCGAATCCCCCTCCAAGTCCAAAACGCTGAAGAAATACCTCGGCCCGGATTATGAAATCCTTGCCAGCTACGGCCACGTGCGCGACCTCGAGCCGAAAACCGGCGCCGTCGATACTGAGACTTTCAGCATGAAATATCAGATCATCGAGCGCAACGCCAAGCATGTCGAAGCTATCGTCAAGGCCGCCAAAAAAGCCGACGAAGTGTTGCTGGCAACCGACCCGGACAGAGAAGGCGAGGCGATTTCCTGGCATATCAGCGAAATCCTCAAGGAACGCAAGGTCAAGACGCCGATGAAGCGCGTGGCCTTTTACGAAATCACCGAATCGGCAGTGCAGGACGCGGTACGCAACCCGCGCGAGATCGCGACCGACCTGGTCGATGCGCAGCAGGCGCGGCGCGCGCTGGACTACCTGGTCGGCTTCAACCTGTCGCCGCTGTTGTGGCGCAAGATCAGCCCCGGCTTGAGCGCGGGCCGCGTGCAGTCGCCCGCCTTGCGCATGATCGTCGAGCGCGAACTCGAAATCGAAGCCTTCAATCCGCGCGAATACTGGTCGCTGCACCTCGACAGCCACAAGGGCGCCCAGGCATTCAGCGCCAAGCTCACCCATTTCAAGGGCGAAAAGGTCGAGCAGTTCACGGTCGAGCACGAAGCCCGCAGCAAGGAATGGCTGGCAACGCTGGAGTCCAAAGACGCCCGCGTCATGCGCATCGAAAAGAAGCGTCGCGCCCGTCATCCCGGCGCGCCGTTCACCACCTCGACCCTGCAGCAGGCCGGCGTGCGCCAGCTCGGCATGACAACCGACCGCGTCATGCGCACCGCGCAACAACTGTACGAAGGCATGGACCTCGGTGAAGGCCCGGTCGGTCTCATCACCTACATGCGGACCGACTCGGTGAATCTGGCGCAGGAAGCGATCACCGACATCCGCAAGTATGTGGGCGCCAACTTCGACAAGGAATTCCTGCCGCCGACCGAGCTGACCTACAAGGCGAAAACCAAAAATGCACAGGAAGCGCACGAAGCGGTGCGCCCGACCTCGGTGACGCGCACGCCGGAATCGGTGAAGCAATTCCTGACGCACGACCAGGCGCGGCTCTACGAGCTGATCTGGAAGCGCACTGTCGCCTGCCAGATGACCCCGGCGCAGTTCGACACCGTCGCCGCCGATATCACGGTGGGCGAAGGTACTTTCCGCGCCACCGGGCAGACGCTGGCATTCGCCGGCTTTCTGGCGGTGTACCAGGACGACGAGGAAGAGGAAGGCGAATCCAAGCTGCCTGCGCTGGTCGAAGGCGAAACCCTGCCGGTCGACAAACTGTACGGCGAACAGCACTTTACCCAGCCGCCGCCGCGCTACACCGAGGCGAGCCTGGTCAAGTCGCTGGAAGAACACGGCATCGGCCGTCCCTCCACTTATGCCAGCATCATTTCCACCCTGCAGGACCGCGAATACGTGGTACTGGAGAAAAAGCGCTTCCAGCCGACCGACATCGGCCGCTTGGTCAATTGCTTTTTGACCCGGCATTTCACCCAATACATCGACTACGACTTCACCGCCAAGCTGGAGGACAAGCTCGACGATGTCTCCAACGGCACCCGCGTGTGGTCGCAGTTGCTGGGCGAATTCTGGAAAGGCTTTGATGGCGAGCTGAAGGCCAAACAGGACGTCGAGCGCGGGTGCCCGATCATGGAGCCCTGCCCCAAGTGCAGCAAGCCGCTGTTCATGCAGGCGAGCAAGCGTGGCCTTTTCATCGGCTGTTCCGGCTACCCGGAATGCGACTACACCCGCCCGCTGCACGCTGAAACGGCAGAGGGCGACAACATCCTCGGCCAGGACCCAGCCAGCGGTCTCGACGTGAAATTACTGTCCGGACGTTTCGGGCCATACGTACAAATCGGCGACATGCCGGAAGACAAAAAAGCACCGAAGCCGCGTCGCGCGTCGTGGCCCAAGGAAATCCCGCTCGATCAGGCCACGCTGGAACTGGCGCTGAAATTTCTGTCGCTGCCGCGCGAAGTCGGCCATCATCCGACCACCGGTTTGCCGATCGTCGCCAACAATGGCCGCTTCGGTCCCTACCTGCTACACGACGGCAAGTTCAAGTCGATCCCCAAAACCGACAGCGTCTACGAAATTGATCTGCCGCGTGCGCTCGAGGTACTGGTGATGGAACGGGCTCCGCGTGGCGCCGACTCCGCCGCATCGGTGCTAAAAACGCTCGGCCCGCACCCGGACGATGGCAAGGACATCACCGTTCGCAGCGGCCGCTACGGCCCCTACGTCAAGCACGGCAGCACCAACGCCACGCTGCCGAAAGACATCACCCCAGAAGACATTACGCTGGAAGAGGCACTTTCGCTGATCGCCGCGCGCGAAGCCAAAGGCCCGGCCAAGAAGCCGGGGAAAAAAACTGCGGCCAAGCCCACAGCAAAGAAAGCCAAGGCAGCTGACGCTGACGAGACCAAACAGCCTGCTGCCAAAAAAACACCGGCGAAAAAGCCGGCAACCAAAAAAACGACAACCAAAACAGCCGCCAAAAAGCCCGCCAGCAAAAAACCCGCTGCATGAGCACGCACCCCAGCCTGCTGATGGTCAATGCCTTTATTGGCACGGCGGGCTACAAAAAACTGTATCAGGAACTGGGCTATAGCGTGGTCACCGAATGGTCTGAACGCAAGGCCATCAGTCTGGTGCGCAGAGCAGCTCCGGCCGTCATCGTGGCGGACTTTTATCACCAGACGGATTTCCGTGACCGCCTGTCCAACCTCGAATCCCTGCTGGCGGCGGTGCAAAGTACGCCGAACACCCGCGTCCTGGTATTTTACGAACCAGCACATCAAGCCGTGCTTGACACCGTCAGTGCCCGTCTTCGCATCGATGCCGCGCTCTGCCTGCCGGTTGAGGAAGCTCGGTTGCGCGACACGCTGCAGGCCTGGTTGCAGCATGAATCGGAGCAAGACCACACCAATCTTTAACGTTCAAAATAACGCCCTGGTTTTTCGCCGCAGCCTGATTGCCGGTCTACTCACGCAGCATCAGGCGGTGTCGATGAAAGAATGTTGACGTAATCATTAAACTTTTCGTCATAACAGGTCGTTATCCAGCTGACAATTTGTGGAGATGACCATGTTCCGTTTTGCTGTTTTTTCGTTGCTGCTGGCGGCAACCGGTGTCCAGGCTGCGCCGTTGACCCTCGGTGTGGTTCTGGATCAGAACGAAACCGTAACCAACGCGGATACCACCAAGCGTTATCGCGCCTTCGAGAACGAAATCGAGCGGGCATTGGGCCAGCCTGTCCTGATGTATTACTACACCCGTGGCTTTTCTGCCATCAAGGACGCCAAGAATGGATCGATGGATCTGGTTTTTGGGCCGCCTCAGGTCATTGCCAATATCAGCAAATTCAAATTCGAGCCCATCCTCAAATCCAGTGCGATGACTGCGACTTCATTTGTAGCAGGCCCAGCTTACAAGGGCGGTCTGACTGCCAAGTCACAGGCTCGACTGGGTGTGCCCGATTACGAGTCGCTCATGGGCGGGATGGCACGCGGGGAAATCAACAGCCGCGGCTTGTCCAAGAGCGACTTCGCTGAAATCAAGTTTCATCGCATGCCTGAAGCCCCGCTGTATGGTCTGAAGCTGGGCCGATACGACCTGGCAGTGGCATCAGCCGAAGAAGCCAAAACCTGGGCCGACGCCAACGGTGGACGCATCGTTTTCACCAGCACCTCCGTCCCGCTGCGTGCCTTGAGTGTGCAAACTGAAACGATCCCGGCAGCAGCACAACAAAAACTGGTCGCAGCGCTCAAAAACAGCAGCAGCCTCAACCTGGCGCTGATCGACGCCAGCAAGGCTGACTTCAAGGGTGTTGCTTCAATGTTGAACACCACGCCAACCAGCCTGCCGGGCGCAAAAGTCATCTCCGCCGCCGAAGCCAAACTGCTCGCCGCAAAAGGCATGGCGATATACGACGTGCGGGTGCCCGAAGAGTATGACACCGCTCACATGCCCGGCGCGATATCTGTGCCATACAAAGAAGCCAGTGCAAAAGAAGTCGGATTTGACCCCGCTGACGACCAGTTTGCCCTGAACAAACTGCCCAAGGATAAAAACACCCCGTTCATGATGTACTGCGACGGCACCATCTGCTGGAAAAGCTACAAGTCTGCCTTGATGGCGATCCAGGGTGGCTGGAAAAATGTTTACTGGTTTCGCGGCGGGTTTCCAGAATGGAAGGACGCGGGATTACCCATTGTTGCAAAAAAATAATCAGCCCACCCACCCACAAAAAACCCGGCACTGCCGGGTTTTTTGTGGGTGGGAAACAAGGTTGAGCTGATTTGAGTCTACTTGAACTGGCGCGCCGCGAAACGCGCCAGCACCTTATCGGCATCCATCAAGTCCAGCGTTTCGCCCGTTACTCGATAACGCGTAGCGCGCGCATAGACGGCAAGCAGCGCGGCCTCCTGCTCCATCACCCCTGGCAAGCACGCCATACGCGTGCTTGCCAGCGGGCCGATATGCAGTTCGCTCGGCGCAGGATGCGTGTAACTGCCCATCAACTTGTTACAGCCACTACTGGCGCTGACCCGTCCGTCGAGCAACAGCATGTAGGCGTCGCGCTCACCCGGCTGGGTTTGCGCGGGGCGCGCACCCATTGCGATCAATTTCCAGTAGGTGTTCTCCAGCGCGGCGTCTGGCGTGGCTTTAACCTGCTGCAATACCAGCTGAACCTGCTTGCCCGCCCCCCGGGTCATCACGGCCTCATGTTGGGCAGTCGTGTAGAGCAGTTCGCCGCCGCTGGTTAGCATGGCACGCACACCATAACGATGACCGGCCTGAAGGTCCGCCGGGTAATACGGCAACTCAAACGCAAGCGGAAACTGCCGTCCTCCGCCAGGCAGACTCAGCCGTGCCAGACGCTTCACTTTGCCATCCGCTCTCGTAACATCCAACAACTCGACCGTCAGCGTGGCGTCATCCGGAAGCACACCGCGCTCGGGATAACTCACCTTGCCGTCGATGCGTTCCAACGGACTGGCAGGCACAGCATGGGCATAAGCTGCCACAAGCAAGGCAGACAGGAAATTCAGAACAGATCGCGAACGAAGCATGGCCTGCCTCGCGGATCGGGATGCAGGCGTCAAACCAGCACCGGCCTGGCAGGGGCCACCGGCGCGCAGAAAAAGCGCCTTAGCGTCCCTGTTTATAAACCGAGCGTATCCCATAGCGCGTCGATCCGGGCCTTCACTGCCGCGGCCATCACAATCGGCGTACCCCATTCGCGTGAGGTTTCGCCCGGCCATTTGTTGGTGGCGTCGATGCCCATCTTGCTGCCAAGACCGGACACCGGGCTGGCGAAATCGAGGTAGTCGATCGGCGTATTTTCCACCAGCAGCGTATCGCGTGCGGGATCGACGCGGGTGGTCAACGCCCACATCACTTCTTTCCAGTCGCGCACATTCACATCGTCGTCCATCACCAGAATGAACTTGGTGTACATGAACTGGCGCAAAAAACTCCATACCCCGAACATCACGCGCTTGGCGTGACCGGGGTATTGTTTCTTCATGCTCACCACCGCCATGCGATAGGAGCAGCCTTCAGGCGGTAAATAAAAATCGGTGATTTCAGGAAACTGCTTTTGCAACAGCGGCACAAACACCTCGTTCAGCGCGACGCCCAGAATCGCTGGCTCGTCCGGTGGCTTGCCGGTGTAGGTGCTGTGATAGATCGGATCGCGCCGCATCGTGATGCGCTCGACGGTGAACACCGGGAAGGTTTCCTGCTCGTTGTAATAGCCGGTGTGGTCGCCGTAGGGGCCTTCCAGCGCGGTCTCGCCCGGATGAATCACACCTTCCAGCACGATTTCCGCCGAGGCCGGCACCTGCAAATCGTTGCCCAGGCACTTCGTGACTTCCGTCTTGGCGCCGCGCAGCAAGCCGGCGAACTGATATTCAGACAGCGAATCGGGCACCGGCGTGACTGCAGCGAGAATGGTCGCCGGATCGGCACCCAGCGCGACTGCCAGCGGAAATGGCTCACCCGGATGTGCCAGCTGATGCTCGCGAAAATCCAGCGCGCCGCCGCGATGCGCCAGCCAGCGCATGATGAGCTTGTTGCGGCCGATCACCTGCTGGCGATAAATGCCCAGGTTTTGCCGCTTCTTGTGCGGCCCGCGCGTCACCGTCAACCCCCAGGTAATGAGCGGCGCCACGTCTCCAGGCCAGCAGTGCTGGATCGGCAGACGCGCCAGATTGACGTCTGCGCCCTCCCACACGATGTCCTGGCAGGGTGCGCCTTTTACCTCTTTGGGCGCCATGTTCAGCACCTGCTTCAGCACCGGCCACTTTTCCCAGGCGTCGCGCAGGCCTTTGGGCGGCTCCGGCTCTTTCAGGTAGGCAAGCAGCTTGCCCACTTCGCGCAGCCGCGCCGGATCGTCCTCGCCCATGCCGTAGGCGACGCGCTTGACCGTGCCGAACAGATTGGCCAGCACCGGCATGCTGTGGCCTTTGGGGTTTTCAAACAGCAGCGCCGGACCGCCTGCGCGCAGCACGCGGTCGGCGATTTCGGTCATTTCCAGCTTGGGATCGACTTCAACGCTGATGCGTTTCAGCTCGCCGATTTTTTCCAGTTGTGCGATGAAATCGCGCAGGTCGCGGTAGATCATGAGGAGGCGCTTACTTGCCGGTTACGCTGAGCCACGCAACGCATGTGCTCAGTTGATGATTTCAAACAGGGTAACGACCTTGGCCACGCCTGTAGATGAGCTGGCTACCGCGGTGGCGGCTTTGGCTTCGTCGTGGGTGACCAGGCCCATCAGATACACCACACCGGCTTCCGTCACCACCTTGATTTTGCTGCCGGGCACCCTGTCGTTACCCAGCATGCGGGTTTTGACGTTGCTGGTGATGGTGGTGTCGCTGGCTTTCGTCGAAAAAGAGGAAACCGCACCCACGCTCAGTTCGTCGAACACGGTTCGCACATCGGGAATCTCCTTGACCAGCTTGACCGCGCCGCTGCGGGTCGCTTCATCCTGCACCTGCCCGGTCAGCAACACCTGGCGGTTATAACTGGTGGCAGAAATGCTGTTGGCTTCTTGCGGATAGGCGCTGTTTAAGCGATTCAGTGCGTGCAATTCGATTTCCTGATCGCCGACATATACACCGGTGGTCCGGCGATCCAGTGCGGCCGATGTGCCCACCGCCGCGCCGCCGACCACCGCGGCCGCGCACCCATGCAATTGCGAAACCACGATGCCAGCCAGCGCAAGATAAATAAGCTTGTTCATTCCTCAACTCCTAATAAAACGCTGTCCACCGCATCGCACAGGCAATGAATGGTCAGCAGGTGAATTTCTTGAATGCGCGCTGCGGATTCTGCGAACGCGCAGAGTAGGACGTCATCTTCCACCAGGTGTTCCGTCAGCTTGCCACCGCTGCGGCCGCTTAACGCAATCACGTGGACACTGCGTGTGTGCGCCGCATCCACCGCCTGCAACACGCTGGGTGAATTCCCGCTGGTGGAAATCGCCAGCAAAATATCGCCCGGTTGCCCGAGCACCTTGACCTGGCGGGCAAATACCTGATCGTAGGCCGTGTCGTTTGCAATCGAAGTCAGGGTCGAACTGTCGGTGGTGAGCGCAATTGCGGCGAGGCCAGGACGTTCCTGCTCGAAGCGATGCACCATCTGGGCGACAAAGCGCTGCGCGTCCGCCGCCGACCCGCCGTTGCCGCAGGCCATGATCTTGCCGCCCTGGGTCAGGCTGTGCACCATCAGCCGGGCCGCCTGTTCGATAGACGGGGCAAGTCCTTCTGCCGTATCCAGTATGGTCTGTGCCGATAGCTGAAAATGGCTCAAAATTCTGTCGTGTAAAGCCATGTCCGCGATTATCCCCTCTTCCCGTTAGCCCACGTCGTCAAACGCATTCTTGATCCAGTCCGGCGCGCCGCCCGCATCGAGCGCAATCACGTCGAAACGGCACGGCGGCAGCGATTTCAGCCCGCTTAGATATTGACGTGCAGCAGCCAGAAGCTTTCTTTGCTTGGCCGGCGTCACGCTGGCAGCGGCCCCGCCAAAATCGCTGCGGCTGCGCAAGCGCACTTCAACAAACACCCGCGTGGCGCCATCCTGCATGATGAGGTCGATCTCGCCAAAACGGCAACGCCAGTTGCGCGCGACCGAAGCCAGACCCTGCGTAACCAGGAAGGCTTCGGCGTGCGCTTCAGCGGATTGCCCGAGCAGGGTTTTCAACATCTGCGACAATATAAAAGATGAAAGACAACCCGCATCATAACCGCCTGCCCGCCGCGCTTTATGTCGTCGCCACGCCGATCGGCAACCTTGGCGACATTACCCTGCGTGCACTCGATACGCTGAAAAGTGTGGATCGCGTCGCCGCTGAAGACACCCGTGTGTCGGGACAGCTGCTGGCGCATTTCAACATTTCCAAGCCGATGGTGTCGATCCGCGAACACAACGAACGCGAAGCCGCCGAAAAAGTGATCACCTGGATCATGGCGGGCGAAGCGGTGGCGTATGTCTCCGATGCCGGCACGCCCGCCGTGTCCGATCCCGGGGCGCGACTGGTCGCGGTGGTCCGCGCAGCAGGATTGAGCGTCGTGCCGATTCCCGGCGTGTCGGCGGTGGTAACGGCAATGTCGGCAGCGGGCATTGAATCTGGCCAGTGGTTGTTTCATGGCTTTTTGCCGCCCAAATCCGGCGCGCGCAAAACCGAAATTCAAATGCTGGCCGCGCTGCCCGCCGCACTGGTGTTTTATGAGGCGCCGCACCGCATCGTAGAAACCGTGGTTGATCTGGCGGCCGTGCTCGACAGCACACGCCTGCTGACTTTGGCGCGCGAACTGACGAAGAAATTCGAGGCCATCGTCACGCTGCCGCTGGCCGAGGCCGCCACCTGGCTGGCAGCCGATCCCAATAACGTGCGCGGTGAGTTTGTCGTCATCGTGCATCCGCCGCACGCCGCCGCTGTGGCCATCGACGCCGAAGCGATGCGCGTGCTCGACCTGCTGGCAGATGCGCTACCGCCTACCCTCGCCGCCAAGCTCGCCTCCAAAATCACCGGGCGCCCCAAAGCCGAGCTGTATCAGATGTCCCTCGCTCTCAAACCGCAAGACACGCCATGACCGACACACTCACGATTACCCGCCCCGACGACTGGCACATTCACTTCCGCGACGACGCTGCCATGGCGAGCGTGCTGCCCGACACCGCGCGCGTATTTGGCCGCGCCATCGCGATGCCCAACCTCAAACCGCCGGTGACCACCGTCGCACTCGCAGCGGCCTATCGTGCTCGGCTGCTTGCTGCCGTGCCTGCCGGCCACACCTTTGAACCCTTGATGACGCTGTACCTCACGGACAACACCGCAGCTGAAGAAGTTTTCCGCGCACAACAAAGCGGCTTCATTCATGCAGTGAAATATTATCCGGCGGGCGCGACCACTAATTCAGACTCGGGCGTCACCGACCTGGCCCGCGCCTACCCCGCCATCGCCGCGATGGAAGAAGCCGGCATGCCCTTATTGCTGCATGGCGAAGTCACCGACCCGAAGGTCGATGTGTTCGATCGCGAAGCGGTATTCATCGAACGTCATCTGACGCGTCTGATGCGCGACTTTCCACGCCTGAAGATCGTCCTCGAACACATCACCACCCGGCAGGCCGCCGAGTTTGTTGCCGCAGCACCTGCCACCGTCGCCGCGACGCTGACCGTGCATCACCTGCTATACAACCGTAACGCTATGTTCCAGGGCGGCATCCGCCCGCATCTGTACTGCCTGCCGATCCTCAAGCGAGAAACGCATCGCCAGGCGCTGGTTGCGGCTGCCATCTCCGGCAATCCCAAATTTTTTCTCGGCACCGATTCGGCACCGCATGCGCTTGGCGCGAAAGAATCGTCCTGCGGGTGCGCAGGGATCTATTCCGCCCATGCCGCCATCGAACTGTATGCCGAGGTGTTCGATGCGGCAGGCGCGCTCGACAGGCTGGAAGCCTTCGCCAGTTTTTATGGCGCAGATTTCTACGGTCTGCCGCGTAACATCGACACGATCACGCTGCAGCGCGAAAGCTGGCTTGCGCCGCAGCAACTCAGCATGGGCGAAGCGCAACTGATCCCGTTGCGCGGCGGCGAGACGATCCACTGGCGGGTGATGTGAGCGTCCAAACCTGAAAACAAAAACGGCAGACTTTAGGTCTGCCGTTGGTGGAAGCTAGCCAGCGCTTCCTAAGGTGCGCGACTTTGCGTCGCGCTGAGGAGACTTCTAAGGAAATGCAGGAATGGTCGGCTCGATGCCCGAACTTGCCGCTTCGGGATGCTGCGAAGCGATCAGTTGCTTGATTTCATCTACGCGCCCAGCAGGCACGTCCACCATCATTAATACACGTCCGGCAGCAACCGCCGATTCAAATGTTTTCAGTCGCGAGTTGGGAATTGAACTGGCGACCATGCTGGCAACCCATGCGCCGAATGCCGCACCAACCAATGCGGTCAGCAAGATAGTGATGAATTGCAGGTCAACGCCCACTGGCGGAAAAAGCACGGCAACCAGTCCAGCAAGAATGCCGATCCCCCCGCCGACTGCCAGCCCTGTTTCCGCGCCATGTACAAAATCGGTGGATTGCAGGATCGAGGCTTCATGCAAACCCTGCAAGGGCACGCCATCCTTGGCCAAAACATGGATATGAGCGTTTTCGATCCGGGCAAGCAACAGTTCATCGCGAATCCTGCGTGCACCGGCGGCATCCGGAAGGATGAAATACAGTCGTCTTCTCATCACGGGTCACCTCAGAAATGCGCGTTCAAATCAAACCCATAGAAGATGTTTAGCTCATTCCACTCGGTGGTCAAGGGGTGTTTATGCAAACATAAGTTAATTTGATGATCAGCCTTGATCAAAGTCTGCACCTTGGACCGCATTCCCCGTGAAGAAAGTCCAGATATCCACAATGGCGATCCCGATCGCTTTATAATGGCAGATGGAAAAGCCGGTCAGACAACCGCCGCCATGAAAATGGGGGAGGAAAGTCCGGGCTCCATAGAGCAGGATGCTGGCTAACGGCCAGACGCAGCAACCGTCATGTTGCAAGACATGGCGGCCAAGGCGAGGAATAGGGCCACAGAGACGAGCGTATTCAGTTACGGTGAAACGCGGTAACCTCCATCCGGAGCAACACCAAATAGGCAGGCGATGAAGCGGCTCGCTGAGTCTGCGGGTAGGTGGCTGGAGCCGGTTAGCAATGACCGGCCTAGAGGAATGGTTGTCCACGACAGAACCCGGCTTATCGATCGACTTTTCCACTTATTATTTAATTCAATAACTTAGCGTTTTTTCCTAAAAAACTGGGCAAAATTACCCGCTAAGCGCCGGTTTTTCCAGAAACTTATCCACAACCACGAACCACCCCTAAGTCATTGAGGCATAGGGGTTTTTTTATGTTCGCCTTATTGACCTCCCCAAAACTATCCCCTATAGTGGGTACCAGTGGTGATTAGTGGGTGATTGTGGGGAAAACCCACCCCCTCAAGCCAAATCAAATACGGAGAGCGCATGTTTCGGGGGGTCGCAACAATCAGTCTGGATAGCAAGAACCGGCTCGTCGTGCCGGCGCGCTATCGCGACGCCCTGTTGGTGAACGCTGGCGGTCGTGTGGTGATTACCGCCGACCCCAGCCAGTGCCTGCTGCTCTATCCCCTGCCTGAGTGGGAGCCGATCGAGAAAAAGCTCAACGGCCTGTCCGACTTCAACCCGCGCACGCGCAGCCTCAAGCAGCTGTTGGTGGGCTATGCGCATGACATGGACATGGACAGCGCTGGCCGTGTGCTGCTGCCGCCGATGCTGCGCAAATTCGCCGATCTGGACAAAAACGTGGTGCTGGTAGGCCAGGGCAGCAAGATCGAGTTGTGGAACGAGGCACGCTGGGAAGCGCAGGTGGCGCAGGCGCTGACGTTCAGCGATGACGTGCTGCCGCCGGAACTCGAAGGCTTCACGCTGTGACGGAAACCGCCCATGTGCCGGTACTGGCACAGGAGGCGGTGGCAGCCCTGGCGATCCAACCTGGTGGCGTCTATGTCGATGCCACCTTTGGCCGCGGCGGGCATAGCCGCCTGATCCTCGACCGGCTCGGCGCACAAGGCCGCCTGATTGCGCTGGATCGCGATCCGGATGCCATTCGTGCCGGCGCAGACCTGCAGGACAGGCGGCTGACGCTGGTGCAGCGCACTTTTTCCAGCCTGGGTGCGGTGCTCGCCGAACAGGGCATGCCGCAGGTGAACGGGATTTTGTTGGACATCGGCGTGTCGTCGCCGCAGCTGGATGACGCCACACGCGGATTCAGTTTCCGTTTCGATGCGCCGCTCGACATGCGCATGGATCCGGGAAGCGGACTGTCGGCAGCAGACTGGCTGGCGACAGCCGCAGAGGGAGAGATCAGTGAAGTCATCCGCAGCTACGGGGAAGAGCGGTTTGCTAAATCGATTGCGCGCGCGATTGTTGCAGCACGGCAAGTCGAAGCGATCCGCACCACCGGGCAGCTGGCGCGTCTCATCGCCGCAACGATTAAATGGCATGAACCGGGGCAGCACCCGGCCACGCGCAGCTTTCAAGCTATACGGATTTATCTCAACCGCGAACTGGAAGAGCTGAGCGCTGTGTTGCCGCAATGCGTGGATGCCCTTGTGCCTGGCGGCCGGCTTGCAGTGATCAGCTTTCATTCTCTGGAAGATCGCATCGTCAAACGCTTCATGCGCGACGAGGCTTTGGGTGAACAGGCGCCGCGCCGCTTGCCGATACCTGCCGCGATGCTGAAACCCGGCCGCTTGAAGCTGGTGGGGCGTGCCCAGCACGCAAGCGACGCTGAACGTGCCGCGAATCCGCGCGCCCGCAGCGCCGTGCTGCGGGTGGCGGAACGCATGGACGGAACGACATGAGCCGCCTCAATATCGTCCTGGCAGTCGTGTTGATCATGTGCGCGCTGGCGGTGATTCAGGCGCAGCACCGCTCGCGCACCTATTTTGTGGGTCTGGAACGGTTGAAAAAAGATGCACGCCTGCTCGACGAGCAATGGGGGCAATTGCAGCTGGAACAAAGCACTTGGGCCAATCCGGCACGGGTGGACACGCTCGCCCGCAGCCGCATCGGACTGGTTTCGCCGCCACAGGAACGCATCCACGTTGAAACCGCAGACATCCGGGGGATCGCCCCATGAGCTATAAGCCGCGCCACGCCCGTTCGCATCGACTGCTCGCGCTCAAGCTCGCGCCCTGGCGTATGGCGACGGTGGGTGGCCTGCTGATCGGCGGCCTGGTGCTGGTTGCCGGACGCGCGTTCTACCTGCAGGGACTCAATACCGATTATCTGCAGGGCAAGGGAGATGCGATATCCAACCGCAACCTCACCCTGCCGACCCATCGCGGTCAGGTATCCGACCGTCACGGCCAGTTGCTGGCCATCAGCACACCGGTCGAGTCGCTTTGGGCGCGCCCGGCCGAACTCAAGATGACGGCTGAACAACAGGCGCATCTGTCTCGGGTATTGGACATGCCGGAGTCTGATCTGTCCAAAAAGCTGACGCGCAAAGGGCGTGGCGAATTCAGCGTGCGCCGACCGGTCACCCCGGAGCAGGCGCTCAATATTGCCGCCATGGGCGTGCCCGGACTGTACTTGCGGCGCGAATTCCGGCGCTACTATCCAGCGGGCGAAGTCGCCGCCCATGTAGTCGGCTTCACCAATGTGGATGACGTCGGACAGGAAGGCGTCGAGCGCGCCTATCAGTCATGGCTGGTGGGACGCGAAGGCGAGCGCCAGATCGTGCGCGACCGGCGCGGCAACATCATCCGCGACCTGGCGCCCATCAAGACGGCGCAGATGGGCGGTAATCTGGCCTTGTCGCTCGATCTCAAGATCCAGTATCTGGCGCATCGCGAACTCGCCGCCGCAATCAAATTACACAAGGCCAAGGGCGGCAGCGTGGTGGTGCTCGACGCCAAGACCGGCGAGATTCTCGCGCTGGCCAACCAGCCCATCTTCAATCCGAACAACCGCCGCAACTACAAACCGACGCCAATGCGCAATCGCGCAGTGATCGACACCTTCGAGCCGGGGTCTACCGTCAAGCCGTTTGTCGCGGCGGCAGTGCTGGAGCGCGGCCTGTTCCATCCGGACAGCGTGCTTGATACGCCGCAAACCTGGCGCGTCGGCAACAAGCTGGTGCGCGACGAACACACGCATCCGCGGATGACCGTAACCGAGATCATCCAGAAGTCGAGCAACGTCGGCGCAGTCAAGATGGCGATGTCGCTGAGCCCGCAACAGTTCTGGGAAGTGTTGCACCGCTCCGGTTTCGGCGAGAAGCCCGGCTCGGGCTTCCCCGGCGAAACGGCCGGACGTCTGCGCGACCCGGCTACCTGGCGACCCATCGAACACGCCACCATGGCCTATGGCTACGGCCTGTCGGTCAGCCTGCTGCAGCTCACCCGCGCCTACATGGCATTTGCCAACGACGGCGAAGTGATGCCGCTGTCGTTCCTCAAGCGCGAACCGCAGGAGGTGACGGGCGAGCGCGTGTTTTCAGCAAGTGTGGCGCGCGAAGTGCGCGCCATGATGGAAACCGTGACTCAGGAAGGCGGCACCGGGCAGCGCATCCGTGTGCCGGGTTATCGCGTTGCGGGCAAAACCGGCACCGCCCACAAGCTGGTGAACGGAAGCTATGCCTCCGACCGTTATCTGTCCTCGTTCATCGGCATGGCGCCCGCGTCCGACCCGCGTCTCATCATCGGCGTGGTAATCGATGAACCGTCCGACGGCGTGTATTACGGCGGCAGCGTGGCCGGCCCGGTGTTCGCCCAGGTGATGGCAGCCAGCCTGCGCCAGATGGCCCTGCCGCCAGACGCCCCGGAAACGGCGACCCAGATGACGCACAACACGCCGCCGCTGCCGATGGCTGCGGGCAAGGGGGTGTAATGCCCAGAGCCAACCGCAAGCCCACGTCCGCCGTGCCGCTCCCGCACGAGTCGGTGACGCATATCCTGAAGCGTCTCGGCATTGCGCCGGCCGAACTCGTCAACGACAGCCGCAAGGCCGCGCCGGGTGTCGTGTTCGCGGCGTATCCGGGCGAGTCGCGCGATGGCCGCGACTTCATTGCGCAAGCAGTGGCGCAGCGCGTCGATGGCGTGTTGTGGGAGGCGGACCACTTTCAGTGGGATCCCGCACTGCCGACGCCCAACGCCGGCGTGCCCGACCTCAAAACCCGCATCGGCGAGATCGCTGCGCATATCTATGGCGAGCCGTCGCGCGCGCTGCACATGGTCGGCATCACCGGCACCAACGGCAAAACCTCGGTCGCGCATTGGCTGGCGCAAGCGTTTGTCCGGCTTGACCGCAAAACCGCCATCGTCGGCACCGCCGGCAACGGTTTTCCCGGCGCGCTGACGCCGACGCTCAACACCACCCCCGACGCCATCGAGCTGCAGCAGCGGCTGGCGTATTACCGCCAGCAGGGCGCAACCGCGTGCGCGATGGAAGTGTCGTCGCACGGTCTGGTGCAGGGGCGCGTCAACGGCACGTCATTCAATGTCGCGGTGCTGACCAACCTGTCGCGCGACCATCTCGACTACCACGGCGACATGGACAGCTATGCCGCCGCCAAGGCGCAGCTGTTCAGCTGGCCGGGACTGGACACGGTGGTGCTCAATCTGGACGACGCCTTCGGCCAGCGCCTCGAACAATCCATTCGCTCCGCCCGGGTGGCGGGTTACGGCTTCCAGCGCGGCGCGGTGGTCGGCGAAAATCTACGCCTGTCGCAAAACGGCCTGCAGCTGCACGTGCGCACCGACTGGGGCAATGCCGATCTGGCCGCGCCGCTGCTGGGACGCTTCAACGCCGCCAACCTGCTGGCCGTGTTGACCACCCTGCTGGTGTCCGACGTCAAGCTTGAAGACGCCTGCCAGGCCCTGGCGCACATCCAGCCACCGCCGGGGCGCATGCAGACACTGGGCGGTGGCGCGCATCCGCTGGTCGTGGTCGATTACGCCCACACCCCGGACGCACTGGAAAAGGTGCTGGCGACCCTGCGCGAAATCGTCAGCGGTGGCCGGCTGATCTGCGTATTCGGCTGCGGCGGCAACCGCGACAGCGGCAAGCGTCCGCTGATGGGGCATGCGGCGGCAGAAGGCGCGGACGAGGTCTGGGTCACCAGCGACAACCCGCGCAACGAGGATCCGCGCCACATCATCGACGCCATTCTGGCGGGGGTGACGGGCAAGCCGCGCGTCGAGCCCGATCGCGCACGCGCCATTTTCGAGGCCATCGGTGGCGCGCATCAGGGCGATGTCGTGCTGATAGCGGGCAAGGGCCACGAGGACTACCAGGAAATTGCCGGCGAACGGCACCCGTTCTCAGACGTAATCGTGGCCAAAAAGGCTCTGGGGGCGTGGACATGACTGCACCGATGATGCGGCTTTCGGAAGCCGCCGCCATGCTCGGCGTATCGTTCACCGGCTCGGATGCCGAAGTGTTGCGCGTCTCCACCGACAGCCGCACGATCCAGCCGGGCGATCTGTTTTTCGCGCTGCGTGGCGACAAATTCGACGGCGGCGCGTATGCCGCGCGGGCGCTGCAACAAGGCGCGGTCGGGGTAGTGCTTGACGCCAGACAGGCGTCCGAAATCACCCATGCCATCCGCGTCGACGACACCCGTCTCGCACTCGGCACCCTGGCTGCTGCCTGGCGCCAGCGCTTTAACCTTCCCGTCATCGGCATCACCGGCAGCAATGGCAAAACCACGGTAAAGGAAATGCTGGCGGCCATCCTGCGGCTGGAAGCCGGGTCGGCTGACGCCGTGCTCGCCACCGAAGGCAATCTCAACAACGACATCGGCCTGCCGCTCATGCTGCTGCGCCTGCGGCGGGCGCATCGCTACGCCGTGCTGGAAATGGGCATGAACCACGCGGGCGAAATCGATTACCTGACCCGGCTGGCGCAGCCCGATGTTGCGGTGGCGATCAACGCACTCACCGCGCACATCGGTTTTCTGGGTTCGGTTGAAGCCATCGCGCGCGCCAAAGGTGAAATTTTCAACGGCCTGGGCAATGCGGGTATTGCGGTGTTCAACGCCGACGACGCGCACGCCGATTTATGGCGCGAACAGAATGCGCGGCGCCCGGTGGTTGATTTTGGCCTGTCTCCTGCTGCCAAAGTGCATGCCGGGTTCGAGCCCACCGCCTTCGGTTCGAGGCTCGCGGTCACGCTACCGAGCGGCACGTTTGATGTCGCACTGCAGATCCCCGGCGAACACAACGTCATGAATGCGTTGGCTGCAGCGGCAGCGGCCAGCGCGCTCGACACCGGCCACCGCAGCATCGTCGCCGGCCTGTCCAGCTTCACTGGCGTCAAGGGGCGGCTGCAGCGCAAGCCCGCGCTGCATGGCAGTACCTTTATCGACGACACCTACAACGCCAATCCCGATTCGGTGAAGGCCGCGCTGGCGGTGCTGGCGCAGCAGCCCGGCAAAAAACTGCTGGTGCTGGGCGACATGGGTGAACTGGGCAACGACGCCGCCGCGATGCACGCGCAGATCGGTCTGGCCGCGCGCGCCGCCGGGGTCGACCGCCTGCTGGCGCTGGGCGATCTGACAAAAGAAACCGTCGGTGCATTCGGAGCCAATGCGATGCATTTCGAACGCATCCAGGAACTGCTCGCCGAACTCGAAAATGCCCTGACGCCGGACACGACCGTGCTGGTGAAAGGCTCGCGCTTCATGCAGATGGAACGCGTGGTCAACAGCTTTATGGAGACTCCCTGACATGCTCTTGTGGCTATTTCAGCAACTCGGCCAGGACATCCGCGCCTTCAACGTCTTCAATTACCTGACGCTGCGCGCGGTCATGGCCACGCTCACCGCGCTGACGATTTCCTTCATCCTCGGCCCGGCGGTGATCCGCAAGCTCACCACGCTGAAAATCGGCCAGTCGGTGCGCAACGACGGCCCACAGACGCATCTGGTGAAAGCCGGCACACCAACCATGGGCGGCGTGCTGATCCTGATGTCGGTTGCCATCACCACCCTGCTGTGGGCGGATCTGTCGAACGATTACGTGTGGGTCGCACTCGCCACGCTGATCGGCTTTGGCGTCATCGGCTGGATCGACGACTGGCGCAAGGTGGTGGAGAAAAATTCGCGCGGCCTGCCCTCACGCTGGAAGTATTTCTGGCAGTCGGTCATTGGCCTCGCCGTCGCTGCCTACCTGTGGCAGACCGCCAGCCTGCCGGCGCACACCGAACTGATCATTCCCTTCCTCAAGCACGCCACACTGAGCCTGTCGGCGGTGGCCTTCATCGCACTGGTGTATTTCGTCATCGTCGGTTCCAGCAATGCGGTCAACCTCACCGACGGCCTCGACGGCCTCGCCATCCTGCCGACCGTGATGGTCGCCTCGGCGCTGGCAATCTTTGCCTACGTCGCCGGCAACGCGGTGTTCTCCAAGTACCTCGGCGTGCCCCACGTCCCCGGTGCCGGCGAACTGGCGATCTTCTGCGCAGCGATGGCGGGTGCCGGGCTGGCCTTTCTCTGGTTCAACGCCTACCCGGCCGAAGTCTTCATGGGCGATGTTGGCGCACTGTCGCTGGGCGCGGCGCTCGGCGTAGTCGCGGTCATCGTGCGGCAGGAAATCGTGCTGTTCATCATGTGCGGCGTATTCGTCATGGAAACCCTGTCGGTGATGATCCAGGTCGTGTCGTTCAAGACGCGCGGTAAACGCGTGTTCCTGATGGCGCCGATGCACCACCACTACGAACTCAAGGGCTGGAAGGAGACGCAGGTGGTGGTCCGCTTCTGGATTATTTCGATGATGCTGGTGCTGGTCGGACTGGCGAGCCTGAAACTCAGATGAACTACGACAGCCTCAATCTTTCCGGCAAAAACGTCCTGGTGCTCGGCCTCGGCGACACCGGCCTGTCGTGCGCACGCTGGCTGCAGGCGCGCGGCGCGCGGGTGAACGTGGCCGACAGCCGCGAATTCCCCCCGCAGGCAGCGCGCCTGGCTGAGTGGGCGCCCGGCGTGCCGCTCACCACCGGCGCGTTCGACCCCGCCCGGTTGCAGGCGGCCGAACTGCTGGTGCTGAGTCCCGGCGTGCCGCTGGCCGACCCTGCGGTGGCAGCCGCCATTGCAGCCGGCGTCGAAGTCGTAGGCGACGTCGAGCTGTTCGCCCGCGCCCTTTCCGCGATCAATGCCCAGCGCGCCGCGGCGCCCGAAACAACCGACCCGATGCAGTTGATCGCAATTACCGGCAGCAATGGCAAGAGCACGGTCACCGCCATGTGCGGCGAAATGTGCCGTATCGCCGGGCTGCAAACCTGCGTGGCGGGCAATATCGGTTTGCCAGTGCTCGACGCCCTGCTCGAAGTGGAAACCGGCACTGCCCCCCTCCCTCAGGTGTGGGTGCTGGAACTGTCCAGTTTCCAGCTCGAAACCACCTCCAGCCTCAACGCCACCGCCGCGACCGTGCTCAATGTCAGCGAAGACCACATGGATCGCTATGACGGGCTCGCCGCCTACGCCGCAGCCAAGGCGCGGATATTCAGCGGCGACGGCGTGCAGGTGCTGAACCGCGACGATGCCCTCACGCTGGGCATGGCGCTGCCCGGGCGGCCGGTCATCAGCTTTGGGCTGGACCGCTGCCCACAGGATGAGAATTTTGGCCTGTGCGAGGACGAGCTGTGCATCGGGGGCGACATGCTGATGCCGATGTCCGCGTTGCAGGTCAACGGATTGCACAATGTCGCCAATGCCCTTGCAGCCCTGGCGCTGACCCGCACGCTGAATTTGCCGATGGCCACCCTGTTGCGTGGCCTGGCCCATTTCACGGGGCTGCCGCACCGGGTTGAAAAAGTCGCCGAAATCGAGGGCGTCACTTATTACGACGACTCCAAGGGCACCAACGTCGGCGCCACCGAAGCCGCGCTGTACGGCATGGGCACGCGCCGTGCCGTGGTCATTCTGGGCGGCGACGGCAAGGGTCAGGACTTCAGCCCGCTCAAGGCCGCGGTCGAGGCCAACGCCCGCGCGGTGCTGCTGATCGGCCGCGATGCGCCGCTGATCGCAGCGGCAATCGAGGGCTGCGGGATTGATACCTATCCGGCAGACAGCCTGCCGGCCGCAGTCGAGCAGGCGCAGCGGCTGGCCCACTCCGGTGATGCAGTGCTGCTCTCGCCCGCCTGCGCCAGCTTCGACATGTTCCGCAATTACACGCACCGCGCCGAAGTTTTCGTCCAGGCGGTGCACAAGCTCGCCACGCAAAGGAGTGCGGGCTGATGCTCTACACCGCACGCGCGCCCAAACCCAGTGCCGAGCTCGATTTTAGCTTGCTGTGGCTGACGCTCGGCCTGCTGGCGCTCGGCTGGGTGATGATTTATTCGGCATCGATCGCGATTGCCGAGGCTGCCAAGTACACCGGCCACAACGGCGAATACTATTTGATGCGGCAGGGCATATTCATCGTCGCCGGCGTGGCGGTCGGCATCAGCGCGTTCCAGATCCCGATGCGGATATGGCAGCAGATCGCGCCTTATCTTTTCCTGCTCGGCCTGCTGCTGCTGGTGGTGGTGCTGATCCCCGGCATCGGCCACGAGGTCAAGGGCAGCCGGCGCTGGATTCCGCTCGGCTTCGCCAACCTGCAGCCTTCCGAACTGATGAAGCTGCTCGCCGTGCTGTACGCCGCTGACTACACCACGCGCAAGGCGGCGTTCATGCACGACCTCAAGAAAGGCTTTTTGCCGATGGCGGGCGTGATGCTGCTGACCGGGCTGCTGCTGCTGTCCGAGCCGGACTTCGGCGCCTTCGTGGTGATTGTCGCGATTGCCATGGGCATCCTGTTCCTCGGCGGGCTGAACTGGAAAGTATTCGCCGGCCTCATCGTCATGCTGGTGCTCGGCTTCGCCGCGCTGATTTTCTCTTCCGCATACCGGCTGCAGCGCGTGCAGACCTTCCTCAAAGGTCCGTTCGAAGATCCCTACGGTGCGGGCTATCAGCTGTCGCACGCGCTGATCGCCTTCGGCCGCGGCGAGTGGTTCGGTCTCGGCCTCGGCGGCAGTGTCGAGAAACTGTTCTATCTGCCGGAAGCCCATACCGATTTCCTGCTGGCCGTGATCGCCGAAGAGTTCGGCTTCATCGGCGTGCTCGTGGTGGTCGGCCTGTTCGCCTGGCTGATCGTCAAGGCCTTTCTGATCGGCCTGCGTGCCGCGCAGCTGGAGCGCAATTTCAATGCGCTGGTGGCGCAAGGCATCGCCATCTGGATCGGCGTGCAATCGCTGATCAATATGGGGGTGAACGTCGGCCTGCTGCCGACCAAGGGACTGACCCTGCCTTTCCTGTCGTTCGGCGGCAGCGGCATTCTCGCCAACTGCCTGGCGATTGCCGTGCTGTTGCGCATCGACTGGGAAAACCGGCAGATGATGCGGGGAAAAACCTTCTGATGGCTGCCGCGAACCGTACCCTGATGGTGATGGCCGGCGGCACCGGTGGCCACGTCTACCCCGCGCTGGCGGTGGCCGACGCGCTGCGCGCGCGCGGCTGGGACGTGTTCTGGCTGGGCACCAAAAACGGCCTCGAAGCCCGCGTGGTGCCGGCCGCCGGCATCGACATGGTGTGGGTGTCGATGGGCGGTGTGCGCGGCAAGGGCTGGCTGAAAAAACTGCTGCTGCCCGCCACCCTGTTGCTCGCATTCTGGCAAAGCCTGCGCGCGATCGTGCAGCGTCGCCCCGATGTCGTGCTGGGGATGGGCGGCTACACCGCGTTTCCCGGCGGCATAATGGCCAGCCTGCTGGGCAAGCCGCTGGTGATCCACGAACAGAATTCGGTCGGCGGGCTGACCAACCGCGTGCTGGCCTGTCTGGCCGAGCGCGTGCTGACCGCCTTCCCCAAGGTGTTTACCCATGCGCACGACAAACCGATTCCCTGCCGCCGCGTGACGACCGAGTGGGTGGGCAATCCTGTCAGGACCGATATTGCCGTGGCAGGCAAACCCGAACATACGGGCGCGCTACGGCTGCTGGTGGTGGGCGGCAGCCTCGGCGCGCAGGCCCTGAACGACCTGGTGCCCAAGGCGCTGGCCCGGCTTCCCGCGGAAAAGCGTCCGGCTGTCGTGCACCAATCCGGCCGCCAGCATCTCGATATCCTGCGCGCGAATTACGCCGCCGCCGGCATCGAAGCCGACGTGCGCGACTACATCGAAGACATGGCGGCCGCATACCGCGCCTGCGACTTCGCCATCTGCCGCGCCGGCGCGATGACCGTAGCCGAGCTGGCCTGCGCCGGGGTACCCGCGGTGCTGGTGCCGTTCCCGTTCGCGGTGGACGACCACCAGACCGGCAACGCCGAATTCCTTGCCGAAGCCGGCGCCGCCTGGCTGATCCAGCAAAAGGACCTGACTGCCGAGAAGCTGGCCGCGCTGATCACCGGGCTGGATCGCGGCCAGCTGGCGGCGATGGCCGGCAAAGCGCGCGCGCTGGCCAAACCCGATGCGACCGCACGCGTCGCCGACATTTGCGAGGCACTGGCCCAATGAAACACGCCGTCAAACACATTCATTTTGTCGGCATCGGCGGCGTCGGCATGTGCGGCATCGCCGAGGTGCTGCTGAACCTGGGTTATGCCGTATCCGGCTCCGACCTGGCCGACAACGCGGTGACGCAGAGGCTGGCGAGTCTGGGCGCGCGCATTCATCATGCGCATGCCGCCGAAAACATCACTGACGCCGATGCGGTGGTCACCTCGACGGCGGTGCAGGAATCCAATCCCGAAGTCGTCGCCGCGCGCGAAAAGAAAATCCCCATCGTGCCACGTGCACTGATGCTGGCCGAACTGATGCGCCTGCAGCGCGGCATCGCGATTGCCGGCACCCACGGCAAGACCACCACCACCAGCCTGGTCGCCAGCATTCTCGGCGAGGCAGGCATGGACCCGACTTATGTCATCGGCGGCAAGCTCACCGCAGCCGGCACCAATGCGCGGCTCGGCAAGGGCGATTTTCTGGTGGCCGAGGCCGACGAATCCGATGCGTCGTTCCTCTATCTGACGCCGGTGATCGCGATTGTCACCAACATCGACGCCGACCACATGGACACCTATGGCCATGATTTCGAGCGGCTGAAAACGGCCTTTGTAGACTTCTGCCAGCGGCTGCCGTTTTACGGCATGGCGGTGCTGTGCATCGACGACCCGCACGTGCGTGAAATCATGCCGCGCATCACCAAGCCGATCACCACCTACGGTTTTGACGAGGCCGCGCAGGTGCGTGCGATCAACGCGCGTTTCGAGCAGGGCCTGATGCATTTCACCGTGCAGCGCGAAGGCATGGCCAATCTCGATATCGTGCTGAACCATCCCGGCATTCACAACGTGCTGAATGCCCTGGCGGCGATTGCGGTGGCGACTGAAGTCGGCGCGGACGACGCTGCCATCGTTAGGGCGCTGGCCGAATTTCACGGCGTCGGCCGCCGCTTCCAGCGCTATGGCGAACTGCCTGCGAAAGACGGCGGCCATTACTGCTTGATTGACGACTACGGTCACCACCCGGTGGAGATGGCGGCGACCCTTGCGGCTGCGCGCGGCGCGTTTCCCGGACGGCGGCTGGTGCTGGTGTTCCAGCCGCATCGGTACTCGCGCACCCGCGACTGCTTCGAGGACTTCGTCAAAGTGCTGTCGGAAACCGACGTGCTGATGCTGACCGAAGTCTATCCGGCAGGCGAAGCGCCGATTGTTGCCGCAGACGGCCGTGCGCTCGCCCGCGCAGTGCGGGTGGTAGGCAAGGTCGAACCAGTGTTCGTGGAGAACGTTGCCGACCTGTCCGCCAGCGTCAACGATCTGGCACAAGCCAATGATGTGGTGCTGGTGATGGGCGCGGGCAGCATCGGCCAGCTGGCCCCCACCCTGGAGGCGCAGCATGCGACATGACTTTCGCATGAGCGAGATGGATCTGGGCGGCGGGGCGGCGCCAACGCTGCGCGGACATTTTCTCCAGAACGAACCGATGAAGAAGCACGTGACATGGCGCGCGGGCGGCCTTGCCCAGCGCGTCTATATCCCGGCCGACCTGGACGATCTCACCTGGCTGGTGCGCTCAGTTCCCGCACACGAAGAAATCCACATGCTCGGCCTCGGCAGCAATCTGCTGGTGCGCGACGGCGGCGTGTCGGGGGTGGTGATCCTGCTGCATGGGGTACTGAAAAAACTGGCGCTCGAATCACGCACCCAGGGCATGCCGCCGGCACCTACAGGCCGCGACACCGCACTGATTTACGCCCAGGCCGGCGTAGCCTCGCCCAAGCTGGCGCGCTTTGCCGCCAACAACAATCTGGTCGGCGGCGAATTCTGGGCCGGCATCCCCGGCACCGTCGGCGGCGCGATTGCGATGAACGCCGGCTGCTACGGCGGCGAAACCTGGGACAAGCTGGTGCAGGTGCTGACACTCGACCGCAAGGGCCAATTGAACGAGCGCCTGCCGGGCGACTACGTCATCGGCTACCGCCACGTGGCACTCAAGCAGGCGCATGAAGAATGGTTCGTCGGCGGCTGGTTCCGGCTGGAACACGGCGACGGCGTGGCCTCGCGCGAAACCATCAAGACCTTGCTGAAAACACGCATCGCGTCACAACCGCTGAACCTGCCCAATGCCGGCTCGGTATTTCGCAACCCGCCCGGCGATCATGCCGCGCGCCTGATCGAGTCGTGCGGACTCAAGGGGTTTCGCATCGGCGACGCGCAGGTATCGGACAAGCACGCCAACTTCATCGTCAATCTCGGCAATGCCCGGGCTGCCGATATCGAGCGCCTGATCGAACACGTTGAAAACACCGTGGAGGCGCGCACCAATGTGCGGCTGATCCGCGAAGTACGGATTATTGGAGAACGGCAGTGAGCACCACCGAATCAATGAAGCGCTACGGAAAAGTGGCAGTCATGCTGGGCGGCACCTCGGCCGAGCGGCCGGTGTCGCTCAACAGCGGTGCGGCCGTCCTCGCCGCCTTGCAGCGCCAGGGGGTCGACGCGCATGCGTTCGATCCGGCCAACCGCAATCTCGGCGACCTCATCAGCGGCGAATTCGACCGCGTGTTCATCTCGCTGCATGGCCGCCTCGGTGAAGACGGCTGCATGCAGGGCGCGCTCGAAGTGCTGGGCATGCCCTACACCGGCAGCGGTGTGATGGCCTCGGCGCTGGGCATGGACAAATGGCGCACCAAGCTGTTGTGGCGCGCGGCCGGTCTGCCCACCGCCGACTGGGCGATGCTCAATGCCGACAGCGATTTTGCCGCGGTGGAAAAACAGCTCGGCCTGCCGATTTTCGTCAAACCCGCGCGCGAGGGCTCCAGCATCGGCATGAGCAAGGTGACCGTAGCAGGCACGCTGAACGCTGCTTATGAAACCGCTGCCGAGCACGACCCGCTGGTGCTGGCCGAAACCTTTATCGACGGTCCGGAATTCACCGTCGGCATCCTCGGCGACCGCGCCTTGCCGCTGATCCGGCTGGAGCCGGCCAAGGACGCCGCCTTCTACGACTTCGACGCGAAATACCTGCGCAACGACACCCAGTACCACTGCCCGGCGGGCCTGCCAGACGCCGACGAACAGGCCTTGCGCCAGCTGGCGCTCGATGCGTTCCGGCTGGTAGGCGGCCGCGGCTGGGGCCGCGTCGACCTGATGCGCGACAGTCTCGGCAACCCTTATCTGCTGGAGGTGAACACCTCGCCCGGCATGACCGACCACAGCCTGGTGCCGATGGCGGCACGGGTGGCCGGACTGGATTTCGATGCGCTGTGCCTGACCATTCTGGAGCAGACCCTGGCATGAACGCCGAACTCGCCCACCATCCGCTGAATCAGGTCGCCCGCGTGCTGACTTGGGGCGCGCTCGGCCTTATGGCCTACGGCGCGACGAGCTGGGTAATGGCGCGACCGTGGTTTGCGCTGACCACGCTGGAAGTGAAAACGCCGGTCGCCCATGTGACCGAGGAACAGATTCGCCTGGTGGCGGAGCGTCGGGTGCGCGGCACCTTCTTCACGGTCGACCTTGAAAACGTGCGCGAGAGCCTGGAAAAACTGCCGTGGGTGCGCGAAGCGCGGGTCGAACGCCGCTGGCCCGACACGCTGGTGGTGTCGCTGGTCGAGCAGGAGCCGCTGGCACGCTGGAACGACAACGCGCTGGTGAACGCCGAGGGGGGCGTGTTTGTTGCCGCAGCAGATGGCGAGCTGCCGCGCCTGTCCGGTCCGGAAGACAGCAGCGCCGAAGTGGTAGCAGCGTATCGCCGTTATCAGGCCGCGCTGGCCACGCTCGACATGCGCATCGCCGAACTGCGGCTGTCTCCACGCCGGGCGTGGTCGATTCGCCTGGACAACGGCATGCAACTGCTACTGGGACGACAGCAAACCGATGCGCGCCTGACGCACTTTGTCAGTTACTACCCGCGCCTGATCAGCGCACAGGCAGCGCCCGCTTCAGTTCAAGCCATGTCACTGGCGGGCACGGCCGACGCGCCCAAACCGGCCGCACCGATACTTCCTCTCAGCGTCGATTTGCGTTACGCCGACGGCTTTGCCGTGCGGATGCCAAATGGCGTTTCCCCTTTTAAACCGAGTCCTACATGAGCGCAGCATGAGCAAGCCAAGAGACCCAAAAAACCTGGTTGTCGGTCTCGATATCGGCACCTCCAAGATCGTCTGCATCGTCGCTGAAATCAACGACGTGGGCACGTTCGACATCATCGGCATGGGCACCCATCCATCGCGCGGTCTGCGGCGTGGCGTGGTGGTCAATATCGAAGCCACCGTCAACGCCATCCAGCGCGCGCTGGAAGAAGCCGAGCTGATGGCCGACTGCAAAATCCGCGAGGTCTTCACCGGCATCGCCGGCAGCCACATCAAGAGCTTCAACTCGCATGGCATGTATGCGATCAAGGACAAGGAAATCAGCCAGATGGACGTCGACCGCGTGGTGGATACCGCGCGCGCGGTCAACATCCCGACCGACCAGCAGATCCTGCACACCATTCCGCAGGAATTCATCGTCGACGGCCAGGAAGACGTGCGCGACCCGCTCGGCATGAGCGCGGTACGGCTGGAGGTCAAGGTCCACATCGTCACCGGCGCAGTGTCGGCCGCGCAGAACATCATCAAGTGCGTGCGCCGCTGCGGCATCGAGGTCGGCGATCTGGTGCTGCAGCCGCTGGCCTCGGCGATGGCGGTGCTGACCGAAGACGAAAAAGAGCTCGGCGTCTGCCTGGTCGACATCGGCGGCGGCACCACCGACATCGCCGTGTTCACCGACGGCGCGATCCGCCACACCGCGGTGATTCCGGTGGCCGGCGACCAGGTCAACAACGACATCGCGGTGGCGCTGCGCACGCCGCCGAAAGAGGCCGAGGACATCAAGATCCAGTACGGTTGCGCGCTGCGCCAGCTGGCCGATGCGCGCGACATGATCGAGGTGCCCGGCATCGGCGACCGGCCGCCGCGCACCCTGTCGAAGCAGACGCTGGCCGAGTTCATCGAACCACGCATGGAGGAACTGTATTCGCTGGTACAGGCCGAACTGCGCCGCAGCGGCTTCGAGGAACTGCTGTCGTCCGGCATCGTCATCACCGGCGGCTCGGCCGGCATGCAGGGCATGGTCGAACTCGGCGAAGAGGTGTTCCACATGCCGGTGCGCATGGGCTGGCCGCGTTACGAAGGCGGACTGTCGGATGTGATGCACAACCCGCGCTACGCCACCTGCATGGGCTTGTTGCTGGCCGGTCTGGAAGCGCGTGGACGCGATGCACCGAAGCTGACGGGAAGCAGTCTCAAGGACATTCTGGAACGGATGAAGAGTTGGTTTAAAGGGAATTTCTGATGCCGCGCCGGCTTGATTGACGGCGGCGCGACATTGAAACGGGATTTGGCGACACGTACCGGATGGTTAGAACCCATCACGGGTGACACGCCAAAGGAATTGGTTTTTTGATTTGGCTAGATAAAGGAGGAGTAAAGATGTTTGAACTGATGGATGTAGATACCCAGGATGCAATTATCAAGGTCATCGGCGTGGGCGGCTGCGGCGGCAATGCGGTCGACCACATGATCACCTCGGGTTTGACCGGCGTGGAATTCATTGCAATCAACACCGACGCACAGGCGCTCAATCGCAACCAGGCCAAGCTGCAACTGCAGCTTGGCAATGGCGTGACCAAGGGTCTGGGCGCTGGTGCCAACCCCGATATCGGCCGCGAAGCCGCGCTGGAAGACCGCGAGCGCATCGCCGAACTGATCGACGGCGCGGACATGCTGTTCATTACCGCCGGCATGGGCGGCGGCACGGGTACCGGCGCTGCGCCGGTAGTGGCCGAAGTCGCCAAGGAACTCGGCATCCTCACCGTGGCGGTCGTCACCAAGCCGTTCATGTTTGAAGGCAAGCGCGTGCGTGCCGCCAACGCAGGCATCGAGGCGCTGGCGAAGCATGTCGACTCGTTGATCATCATCCCCAACGAAAAGCTGATGCAGGTGCTGGGCGAGGATGTCTCGATGCTGGATGCCTTCAAGGCGGCCAACAACGTGCTGCACGGCGCGGTCGGCGGCATCGCCGAAGTCATCAATTGCCCGGGTCTGGTCAACGTCGACTTTGCCGACGTGCGCACCGTGATGAGCGAAATGGGCATGGCAATGATGGGTTCGGCCCAGGCCAGCGGCGAAAACCGCGCCCGCATTGCCGCCGAACAGGCCGTCGCCAGCCCGCTGCTGGAAGACGTAAACCTGGCCGGCGCGCGCGGCGTGCTGGTCAACATCACCGCATCCAGCACGGTGAAGATGCGTGAAATTCACGAAGTGATGAACACCATCAAGGCATTCACTGCGGAAGAAGCCACCGTCATCGTCGGCCAGGTGCTCGACGACAGCATGGAAGATGCGCTGCGCGTCACCATGGTCGCCACCGGCCTCGGCAGCCCGGTTGCCCGCCAGCAGACCCGTCCGATGCAGATCATTCGCACTGGCACCGACGACGCCCCGATGATGGTCGGTGGCGATGAAGAACTGCCCAGCGTCATGACCACCCGCCGCACCCGGGTTCAGGCGATGACCGAGTCCGGCGTCGATCATCTGGACATCCCGGCCTTTTTGCGTCGCCAGGCGGACTGATCATGCTGGCAACGCCCCTAGCCGGCACGCGTGCGTGCCGGCTAGGGGCGTTCGTCCTGCGCGGCTAAAATGACGACATGATCAAGCAACGCACATTAAAAAAACCGGTCAAGGCAGCGGGCGTCGGCCTGCACTCCGGCATCAAGGTCGAGATGACCTTGCGTCCGGCCGCACCCGACTCCGGCATTGTTTTCCGCCGCATCGACCTCGATCCGCCGGCCGAACTCAAGGCCGATCCTTACCTCGTCACCGACACGCGGCTGTGTTCCATGCTCGAATCGGGCGCAGCCAAAGTGTCCACCGTCGAGCACCTGATGTCCGCCCTTGCGGGCCTGGGCATCGACAACCTGCAGGTCGATCTGACCGGCCCCGAAATTCCCATCATGGACGGCTCTTCTGCGCCGTTCGTGTTCCTGCTGCAATCCGCCGGCATCGTCGAGCAGGATGCGCCAAAAAAGTACGTGCGCATCACCCGTCCGATCGAAGTGCGCGACGGTGACAAGTGGGCGCGCTTCGTTCCACACAACGGCTTCAGGGTCGAGTTCACCATCGACTTCGATCATCCCGTTTTTGACAAGAGCGGCAAAACCGTCAGCATCGATTTTGCCGATACGGCCTACACCAAGGAGGTCGCGCGCGCGCGCACCTTCGGTTTCATGCATGAAGTCGAGTACCTGCGCAACCAGGGCCTGGCACTGGGCGGCTCGCTCGACAACGCCATCGTCATGGACGAATACCGCGTGCTGAACCAGGATGGGCTGCGCTACGAGGACGAATTCGTCAAACACAAGGTGCTCGACGCCATTGGCGACATCTATCTGCTGGGGCATCCCATCATCGGTGCCTTCGAGGCCTACAAATCCGGCCATGCGCTGAACAATGCCCTGCTGCGCGAGCTGGCGCAGCACCAGGAGTCCTGGGAGTTCGTCAGCTTTGAACACGAGGCAGACGTTCCGCAAGCCTTCGCCCGCCTGCACCCGCTCACCGCATGATTGCCGTACGCCTGCTGATCGTCGTCCTCGTGATTGCGATGGTGGCGTTCGGACTGGCGTGGCTGGTGACCGGCAATCGTGCCTATCTTGGAACCATCAGCCGCGTGCTGCGCTTCGCGCTGCTGGTCGGCGTCGTTGTCGCGCTATTTTATGTAGTTGAACGCCTTCTTCTACGCTAATCCAAGGCACAACGGGGCGCGTGTTTCCAGTTGACTGCACTGGCCCGGCCCACGCGCATTCACCCGCCCAGGCCGACGTGATTCACCAATTGGCTTGATCGATAGACGGTTCAGGCCTTGTCAGGAAACAGGCCAAACAGAAGGACGCTAGGAGATGCAGCAGGAACGCCGCCCCCTCAATCCAGCCCCTGCCGAAACCGCATCGATCCAGGGTCTGACAACCCACCTTGCACATGAGCGCCTGGCAGCGGAAGGGGCGAACGCATTGCCTGAAAGCGGGCAACACGGCATGCGGGCGAGGCTGCTCGACGTGATCCGCGAACCGATGTTCCTGTTGCTGATTATTGCGGCCGGGATCTATCTGATACTGGGCGATCCGCATGAAGCCCTGATGCTGCTGTTTTTTGTCGGAGTGGTGGTGGGCATCACCCTCTATCAGTCGCACAAGACCGAACGAGTGTTACAGGCGCTGCGCGATCTGACCAGTCCGCGCGCGCTGGTGTTGCGCGATGGCGAAAAGCAGCGCATCGCCGGGCACGAGGTGGTGCGCGACGACATCGTGATGCTGGCCGAAGGAGATCGTGTGCCGGCGGACGCACGGCTGCTGATGTGCCAGGGTCTGCTCGTCGATGAATCGCTGCTGACCGGTGAAGCCGTACCGGTGCGCAAAACCGCGGGCGAAGGTCTGGCGGTCACCGGGCGACCCGGCGGAGACGATTTGCCGCAGGTGTATTCAGGCACGCTGGTGGTGCAGGGTCAGGGCATTGCACGTGTCACCGCTACAGGGCCGCGCACTGAAATGGGCAAGATCGGCAAGTCGCTGCAGGCCTTGCGACCCGAGCCCAGCCCGATGCAGCGCCAGGTGCGCCGCATGATGTGGGTCTTTGCGCTGCTCGGCATGGTATTGAGCAGTGTGGTGGTGCTGCTGTATGGCCTCAGTCGTGGCGCCTGGCTCGATGCGCTGCTCGCCGGCATCACGCTGGCCATTTCCCTGCTGCCGCAGGAGTTTCTGGTGGTGCTCACGGTTTTTCTGGCACTGGGGGCGTGGCGCATTTCGCGCAACAACGTGCTGACGCGGCGCATCCCGGCGCTGGAAACGCTCGGCGCCGCCACCCTCCTGTGCGCGGACAAGACCGGCACCATCACCGAGAACCGCATGACGGTGGCGCAGCTGGTGACGCGCGATGAAGCCCACAGGGTCGACTATGGGCAAACGAATGATCTTCCGGAGCCCTTTCACGAACTGGTCGAATTCAGCGTGCTGGCCAGCCTGGTCGACCCATTCGATCCGATGGAGAAAGCCTTTCGCCGCCTTGCCGATCACTTTCTAGCCGGCACCGAGCACCTGCACGACGACTGGACGCTGATCCAGCACTATCCGCTGAGCCGCGACATGCTCGCCATGACGCACGGCTGGAAGGCCACCCAGCGCGACGAATACGTGGTGGCCGCCAAAGGTGCGCCAGAGGCCATTGCCGATCTGTGCCACTTGTCCGCGGCAGAAACCGCACGCATCGCTGAACAGGCCAACCAACTTGCGGCGCAGGGCTTGCGCGTTCTGGCCATTGCCAAAGCGACCTTCGAAGGCGCAATCCTGCCACCGCAGCAGCACGATTTTCCATTTGTTTTTCTCGGCATGATTGCGCTGGCCGATCCGGTACGCCCGCGCGTGCCTGAAGCGATCCGCGTGGCGCGCGGTGCCGGGATGCGGGTGGCGATGATCACCGGCGATTATCCCGGCACCGCCGAAGCCGTCGCGCGTCAGGCCGGGATCGATCTCGCCGGCGGCATCCTCAGTGGCCCTGAGATCGATGCGCTCGACGATGCGGCGTTGCGGCAGCGACTCGAAACCACCCACGTCTTTGCACGCGTTGCGCCGGAGCAGAAGTTGCGCTTGGTGCAGGCCTTCAAGGCCAACGGTGAAATCGTGGCGATGACCGGCGACGGCGTGAACGATGCCCCGGCGCTCAAGGCCGCGCACATCGGCATTGCCATGGGCGGGCGCGGCACCGATGTCGCGCGTGAAGCGTCCTCGCTGGTTCTGCTGGACGACGATTTTGCCACCATCGTCGATGCCATCCGCCACGGCCGGCGCATCTACGGCAACCTGCACAAGGCGATGGCGTATGTGCTTGCGGTGCATGTGCCCATCGCCGGCATGGCGCTGCTGCCCTTGCTGTTCGGGTTGCCGCTGGTGCTCGCACCCGTGCACATCGTATTTCTCGAACTCATCATCGACCCTGCCTGTTCCATCGTGTTCGAGTCCGAACCGGAAGAGCGCGACAGCATGCAGCGGCCACCGCGTCGCTCGGATGCCCCCCTGTTCAGCCTGCGCACCCTGCTGCTCTCACTGCTTCAAGGCGCAACCCTGTTTCTTGCCGTGGCTGCGGTGTATGCCCTCGCGCTACTGCGCGGTCAGGGTGCAGACGAAGCGCGTGCACTGACCTTCACCACGCTGGTGATCGGCAACCTGTGGCTCATCCTGATCAATCGCTCCTGGTCGAGCACGCTCCAGACATCGATGCGCACGCCGAACCCTGCTTTGTGGTGGGTAATCGGCAGCACCCTCGGTTTCCTTGTATGCGTACTCTATATTCCGGGCTTGCGCGGGTTGTTCGGCTTCACCTATCTGCACGCAACTGATGTGCTTCTGGCCATCGCCGCCGGCGCGACCGGGATTGTGTGGTTCGAGTTGTACAAGTGGGCCAAGGGAATGCGGCTTAAAAGGCCGGTCGCCTGACGACCCGGGACTTCAGTTCCCGACTCCGGCCCAAACAAAAAAATTCATGCGGGCTTGCTTGCCTTCCGGCTTGCCCGCGTCTAGTACTAATGAACCAACGCCAGCGGTACAAAAGTTAAAGTCTGGCTGGCACCTGTCGATAAGGATAAGCCAGTCCTGCATCCCCCTGCTGGCCTCCTCAATAACTGGGACATCAGCCATGCGCACCAAGCAATTTCTGACTGCAAGGTATCGTATTAGTGGAATAACCCCTGCCGGCGCACAACCCGAGCAGTGCCTGGAATCGCCAGAGGAGCGGGTAGCCGCAGTCATGACTGCACTGGATGACATCGGCAGGCTGATTTCAAATCAATGTTTTTCCCGTCCCGACGCGTTGACGCAGGACAGCATCACAGCCTATGCCCTGGCGCTAATGCAGCTTCGCGAATGCGCCTGCGCAGCCGGGCTCGGCCGTTTGACGAGAGCCTGTGATGCACTTGCCGTGACGGTTGCGCGGCTGATTGAGGACAAGAACTGCGCCTGCCACCAAAAATGCGATGCCCTGACGCGATTTGTCGCCCATGCGCATGCCATGATCCAGCTGTCGGCCGAAATGCCCAAGCATCAGACCTTGCCGATTGCCGTTGCCTATTCCCAAGCCGAACGGGCGCTGAATGAAGCGGGGCGCTACGCATTCCAGCGTGTCCCGCACTGACTAGGGTTCAGCCTAGGGAAAACCCGGCATTGCTCAGCTAGCTGCAGCAGCGTGCGTTGCCCCGGGCGCGACCTCAGCGCGCCACAGATCGAGGTGAAAATCTTCGCCCAGCCAGGTGCCGTCTTGCCATTTCCAGGTGAAATCCAGCCTGGTGTGTGACTTGAGTTGCGCCGCGCTCAGGCTGATGCCGTGCAATCCCAGTCCCATCGGTGCAGTGGGCAGGTCGCGGCTCGCCTGCCAGCCATCAAAGCCCGCATGCAGCTGCGCCGGCCGCGGCAACAGGATGAGCAAATTGTGCCCAGCCGCCACATGCCCGATGCGGGAAACCGGTGTCCACACCCAGCTGGCGGCATCGGGGCGGTTGCCGGCGTAGCGCTGCCAGACGGCCTGCGGGCGATCGAACGCCCGCCCCAGGGTAAGCGAGGCGGCCAGTTTCACAAACTCGGCATGCGCCCACGCCAGCGGCATCGCTGACCCGGTCGGGCGACCCGGCAACAGACCCCGTTGTGGCAGCGGTGCAGCATCCCACACCTGTTCCGGCAACAGCCCGCCTGCGCTGGCCATGGCATTCATCGCCACCAGATACGGCAGCGGATCCGCCCCCTGCGCCAGCGCATGATGGCCACGCTCACCCACCAGCAACGGCCAGCCACGCCCAAGTCCGCTGCCATCAAACGCGCGGCCGTCGGCATGCTCGCCGTAGCCGTCCCCGTTGTAACGGTGCCAGACCGGTCCGCTGGGGGTGTCGGTTTTCAGCAAAGCGTCTACCAGCTTGAGGCTGTCCAGAATCAGCGGGGCGTCGGCGTGACGCAGGCCAAGGCGAACCAGTTGCAGAAAGTCACCGCCCACCTGCCCGGTGGCATCGAGGCAAGAATCCTCGACACGGTTTTTGATCGCCAGATGCCGCTGCAGCGCAGCGGGGCACGCCAGAATGTCTTGTGGCGCATCGCGCACGTAATGTGCGGTGATGCCCTGTTCGCGATCCAGCGCGCTGTCGCGTGCGACGCACCAGTCTTCCAGCCGCGCATTCCAGAAATCAGCCACCAGCAACGGCAGCATGCGCTCGGTTGCGGGCAGCAGATTGGCGCCGGCCACCAGCGCAGCGATACAGGTGGCCAGTGTGTAGGGATTCACTCCGGCGTCTTCCTCCCAGCGATCCTGCGGGCTGGAAGGGCCTTCGCGCATCAGGAAGGCGAGTGCGCGGCGCACCATGTCAGCCACCGGCATGCCGCCCAGCGCGCCGCGCTCGGCCAGACTCACCGCCAGCAACACCGGGAATGCGGTTTCGTCGAGCTGCACGCCCGACCAGTAAGGGCGCCCACCCAGCCACTGATTCTGGAACCAGTGGCCATCGGCATTCTGGATCGCCATCAGATAGCCGAGCACGGCCCGTGCCTCGACTTCACCGCCCAATGCCAGCAGGGCTTGCGCACATTCGACCAGATCGCGCGGCCACACCAGGTGATAGCCGCTGCGCTCGTCGCCCTGGTCGCCCCACGGCACCGACAGGCTGGCCACCATGGCACCGCTGAAAGTCTTATCGTAATGCGTTTTCAGAATCTGGGCGGAGCTATGCAGTTGCGCGTCGAGCGCGGCGGGCAGGCCAAATCGTGGGCAGCGGGTTGCGCGTGCGGCGTGCCAGTCAGCCCAAGCGCTGCGCTGCTGTTCAGCTATCGGCTCGAACGGCTCGGCCAGGCTGGACAGCGCCAGCGTCGCGGCGGCTTGCGGCGACGCTGCCAGCCCCAACGCCAGGCTGGCGCGTGGCGGCAACGCGGCCATCAACGCCACATTGCCGGGACCCGCCGCGCGCGCATTCCAGACCATGCGACCGTGGCGGGCGAAATCCTGCCAGCCGTCGCTCACACCGACATACCCCGCCGAAGTCGCCCCCAACGCATCGCAAAAATCCGCATCGACCCCGAGCAGCGCCAAGGCAAACGGCCCCTGCTGTGCCGACAGCATGTTGCGTCCGCGGTGTGGGCTGGTCGAGGCCTGATTGTTCCAGCCGGTCCCGCCCAAGTGCGGCGCAAGCAGCAGATAAGGACGCAATGCCGGATCGCCCTGCAAGTCCACCTCCAGCCGCAACACATCGCGATCCGGATCGGGGCAGAGGCGCAGCGTCAGGGTAAAACGGGGATGGCGATGCACGATGGTCGGCAACGGCACCCCGGGCGCGGGCGTGGTCAGACGGTAGTCTGCGTGGCGCTTGAGCTCGACCCAGAATCCTGCGTCATCCGCCACGATGAAACCGAGGTCGCGGATTTGCGGGATATCGACACGCGGGTAATACACCTCGTTGACGATGCCATGGCCAAGGGTGAACCAGAGACGTGATGAGCCGATCGCCGTGCCGACCAGATCCTTGTCGCTCGAAGTCCAGGTCGGCGGCAGACCCGGATGGCCGTGTGCGTCGGCGTTCGAGGCGGTCATGGTGCGGTCTCCGTGCAGGGGAAGCGATGAAATGAACGCATCGGTTCACTCTACTTCAACGCACGCTCAAGAGCGAACTGGGCAGCCCGAATACTGCGGAGCTCGATGAGTGCCGCCTCAGGCGTTACTGACTTGTTCCTGCATCAGGCTAACCGGCACATGGTGCGGCGTATGCCCATGCCCCAGCGCCAGAGTGTAAATGCGCTGCAGATCTTCTTCGCTGACGTCGATAAAGGTGTCAAGTTGAGACAACGCGTAGACCAGATCACTATGCGGAATCATGCGTTCTCCGGCTGCATCCGCAGCCAGCTCGGCGGGAGCCAACGCTTCGACCGACTCACGCCACCACGCCTGGGGGTAGCGCCGCCACGCAAACGGGAAATTGAACAGCACGGCGACAATCAGCAGCACCACCACGTTCAACAACACCGGCACAAACAGGTAGCCGTAACCCAGCGTCAGGATAGGCTCGCCCCCCATCACCGCAAACAAGGCCGTGGCGCCGCCGGGAGGATGCAGGCAACGCAGCCAGTACATCAGGCCGATCGACGCTGCAACCGCAATCGAAGCGGCGAGCATCGGATCGGCGATCCATTGCGCGCAGGTGACGCCGACCGCTGCTGAAATCAGATGCCCGCCAACCACCGGCCAAGGCTGCGACAACGCCCCGTGCGGCGCAGCGAACAGCAATACCGCCGATGCGCCCATCGAAGCCACCGTGAGCGCCCCGACATGGTCGCCGAGCAGGGCATGACTGACCCACAGCACGGCAAGAATGCCGAGCAAGCCCCCCGCTGCTGAAATCCAGTGTTCGCGCTCCGAAACCGAATAGGCTAGTTTACGCACCATGCCGTGTTGCCGCCTTAGCCCGTGCTCCAGGCACGCGGGCGCCGCATCCCGGCGATCTTGCACGCCTGCTTGACGTAGCCATACGGGAACAGCACGAACAGCTGCTTTTGCGCCTCGCGTCCCATGCGCTCAGCCAGATGCTTGATGACAAAACGCGCATCGGCTGCAACCTGATGCTCCTCGTAGAACGCGCGCATGAAACGCAGCACGTCCCAATGGTCATCGTTGAGCTGGATGGCTTCGTCCTGTGCCAGCACTTCGGCCACCGCTTCGTTCCAGTCACCGGGCTCGATCAGATAGCCCTCCGCATCGCGCTCGGGCATCACGGTCATACTTTCAGTCATGGCTTCCATTACAGACCCCTGAAATTATCGATGAGGCCAGTTTAGGGGTTCCATAAACATCAATCCAACGATATATTTTGCTATCTAATATCGACAAACCCGATAGATAAGCCATGGACACCGAACTCGCCCGCACCTTTTTAATGGTCGCCGCTACCGGCAACTTCGTCGCTGCAGCCAGCCGCCTGCATGTCACCCAGTCTACTGTTAGTGCGCGCATACACTCACTAGAAACCTCTCTGGGTGCGCGTTTGTTTCAACGCGGGCGCAACGGTGCGGTGCTAACACCGTCCGGCAAGCGCTTCCTCCGTCACGCCAAAAATCTGGTGCGCACTGTCGAGCAGGCGCATCACGACGTCGGCCTGCCGCAGGGCTTTCGTGACGTGCTGACGCTCTCCGGCCGCATCGCCGTGTGGGAAGGATTTCTGCCGCACTGGGTGGCCTGGATGCGCGAAGCCGCGCCTGATGTATCGCTGCGGCTGGAAATCGGCTTCGAGGCCGACATCATGCAGGGCTTGATCGAAGGAACGGTGGACATTGGCGTGATGTACACGCCAACCTCGCGCAGCGGGCTGGTGGTCGAGCCCCTGTTCGACGAAACCCTGCTGCTGGTCACCAGCGACCTTGCGCGCGGCTGGCCCGACGAAGGCTATATCCACATCGACTGGGGACCGGAATTCCACGCCCAGTTCAGCGATCACTACCCCGACGCCCCCCCGCCCACGCTGGTCGCCAATATTGGCTGGCTGGGCGTGCAGCAACTGCTTACTTACGGTGGAAGTGGTTATTTTCCTCGACGTCTGGTGCGGCGCTATATCGAATCCGGGCAACTGTGGCGGGTGCCGAACGCCCCGCAAGTCAAGCTGCCCGCCTGGATGGTGTTCCCTCGCGACAGCGATAACGCCACCCTGAATCTGGCACTGGATGGCTTGCGTGAACTGGCGCGAGCAGAGCAAGCGCAGGGAGATTGACGGGCTCGGTCCACCCGGAGGTGCACCCGGCTGGCGGCTGGCGGTGCGGCACACGGCCGCGCAGTTAACGGCGATAGATTTTGTTTGATTTGCGAATATAAATAGAAAGCAGGTTGACGAAAAAACGGGTTGTCACGCCGGGAGGACGACAAAATGCTGGATCGGTTGCGGGTTCATCAAGTACGACTGCGGGTGGAAGCATCCGGGCTGCCGCTGGTGGTTGAGCTATGGAATGGGCAGACAGTCGGGCGGGATGAGTCCGCTGCCGTGCGGGTGCGCTTGAACCAGGCCGCCAGCCTGAAGGTGATGGCCCATCCTAACCTGGGTTCGCTTGCCCGCGCGTATGTCGAGGGCGCACTCGATCTGCACGGCAATATCCGCGACATCCTCGCGCTTGGCGACCGCCTCTGCAACGCGAGCGACTGCACGCCGAAAACCAGGTCGGACGGCTGGAAGTGGTGGCGCCACACGCGCAGCAAGGACCGCAAGAACATTCATTACCACTACGACGTTTCCAACGATTTTTACGCCCTATGGCTGGATACGCGCCGGGTGTATTCCTGTGCCTATTTCAACACCCCAGACATGAGCCTGGAAGCCGCACAGGAAGCCAAGCTCGACCATATCTGCCGCAAGCTCGATCTCAAGCCGGACGAGCAATTTCTCGACATCGGCTGCGGCTGGGGCGGCTTGATCCTGCATGCGGCGGAATGCTACGGCGTGCGTGCGGTCGGCATCACCCTGTCAGACGACCAGCATGCCTATGTCTGCCAGCAAATCGAAGCGCGCGGCCTGCGTGACCGGGTCGAGGTGCGCAGAATGGATTACCGTGACGTGCCCGAGCATGGCGGCTACGACAAGATCGCCAGTGTCGGCATGTTCGAGCACGTCGGCCGCCTCAATCTGCGCACCTATTTCGACAAGATCCATGCGCTGCTGAAACCGGGAGGGCTGGTGCTCAACCATGGCATCACCACGGCCGAACCCGAAGCCAGCGGCCTCGGCAGCGGCATCGCAGAGTTCATCGAAGACTACGTCTTCCCGGGCGGCGAACTGGTGCATGCCTCCGAGGTGCTGCGCGCCGCTTCAAGCAGCGGCCTCGAATGCCTCGATGCCGAGAACCTGCGGCCTCATTACGGCAAAACCCTGTGGCACTGGGTGACGCGACTGGAACAGCATGCTGACGAAGCCCGCCACCTGATCGGCGATCAGAAATACCGCATCTGGCGCATTTATATGGGCGGATCTGCTTATGCCTTCGAGCATGACTGGATGGAGCTATGGCAGGTGCTGGCCGGCAAGGGCATCGACGGCGGCCAGCCGAACTACCCGTTCATGCGGAATTACATTTATAGCGGCGAGTGAAAGCTTTGGCGCGGTCAGTAAACGCCGCGAGGCGAGCCGCGCATGGCGAATGCATTTGCATGGATCGAAGCCGATCAACCTCGTTCGTCCCTGCTCAGCAAATGCAGGATAGACACCGCCGGCTCCGCCAGATCAGCCAGCGTGTAGCGCTCGACATGCTCCAGAAACGCCCGCTGCGCCTCGAACAGAATGGCTTTGAGCGCACAACTTTTCTGGATGACGCACACCGGATCATCGCAGTTGACCGGTGCGAGCGTGGCTTCCATGAGTTCAATCACCTGTCGCAGATTGATGCTTTGCTTCGGCTTGCCAAGCCTGATACCGCCATGCTGGCCCCGGCTCGCCTGGATCAATCCCGCGCCCGCCAGCTTTTGCACGATTTTCATGACATGACTGCGCGATACGTCGAACTGCCCGGCAATCTCCTGCACGGTTGACAAGCGGTCTTCCGGCATCGAGGCCAGATAGATCAAAACCCGAAATGCATAGTCCGTGTGTTTGGTCAGGCGCATGGCGGGGTCCTCGAATCGTTTGACTGCATTTTACTTGACCCGGCTTATTAGATTCACCTAATATTCCTGCTCAAACATTCATATAAGATGAATGTTAAAGACCACTCGTCAAACCCAGGAGTCCCCATGTTATCTGCCGAAACGCTGGCCACGATCAAGTCAACCGCCCCTCTGCTGGCCGAGCAGGGCCAGGCTATCACCACCCTGTTTTATGCCAAGCTATTCCAGCACCACCCGGAGTTGCAGCACATTTTCAACATGGCCAATCAGGCGAAAGGCGAGCAATCCCGCGCGCTGGCCGAATCGGTGTTCATGTACGCCACCCATATCGACAAGCTGCAAAACCTGGGGCCCATGGTCAGCCGCATCGCCCACAAGCACGCCAGCTTGCAGGTTGCACCCGAGCACTATCCGATAGTGGGGAAGTATCTGCTGGAAGCCATCCAGGATCATCTGGGACTGGAACCCGACCATCCTGTGCTCGGTGCCTGGGCCGAAGCGTATGCCCAGCTGGCCGGCATCTTCATCAAGACCGAGGAAGGCATCTACAGCGACAACGCCATGAAACCCGGCGGCTGGCGCGGGTTCCGTCCGTTTGTCATCCGCGACATTCATGACGAAGCCAGCGGGATCAAGTCGGTGTATTTGCAGGCCGAGGATGGTCAGCCCATCGCCGATTTCGAGCCCGGTCAATACCTCGGCGTCAAGGTCAGGGTGCCGGGGCACGAATACGACGAGATCCGCCAGTACTCCCTCTCGGACGCGCCCGGAAAAAATCACTACCGCATCACCGTCAAAGCCGAAAGCACGCCGCCCAGCCATGAAGGCAAGGTCTCAAACCACCTGCACAGCGCACAGCCCGGTGATCAAGTATGGATCCAGCCACCAACAGGCGAATTCACCATCAAACACCCCGAGCGGGATCTGGTTCTGATCGCCGGGGGCGTCGGCATCACCCCGCTGTTGAGCATGCTGCTGCACCGCATCGAAACCGGCGAGGACGTGTCTGATCTGGTGTTCATCCATTGCTGCCGTGACCAGGCGCATCACGTGATGGGCGATGAACTACGTCGACTCAGCGCGCAGCATGGCTTCAGCTATCACGTCAGCTATGAAACCGGCAGCGGTGCCGACCACCAGGGCTACCTCAACCAGACGGTTCTGTCGCAATGGCTCACGCAACCGGACGCCGACGTGTATTTCTGCGGCCCCAAACCGTTCATGGCAGCAGTCAACGCCCAGTTGCTGCAAATGGGTTTACGCGACGAGCAGCTGCATCACGAGGTCTTCGGCCCCGGCACCCCCTTGCAGACGCATTGAGGAGCGGCACTGGCAGCGGACTTAAATCCGCTGCCGTGCCCGCGCAATCGCCGCCCGCACCTGCCGCGGCGCAGTGCCTCCGACATGGTCGCGCGCGGCAAGCGAGCCTTCCAGCGTCAGCACGGCATAGACGCCTTCGTCGATCATCGGACTGAACGCCTGCAACTCGGCCAGCGACAAATCGGCCAAATCGCGCCCGCTGGTGTCGGCCGCGCGCACCGCACGCGCCACGACTTCATGCGCATCGCGGAACGGCAGGCCTTTTTTCACCAGATAATCGGCCAGATCGGTGGCGGTGGCGAAGCCCTGCATCACGGCGACGCGCATCGCTTCGGGTTTGACGGTGACGCCGGTGAGCATGTCGGCGTAGATCGCCAGCGTGTCGTTGAGCGTATCCACGGTGTCGAACAGCGGTTCCTTGTCTTCCTGGTTGTCCTTGTTGTAGGCCAGCGGCTGGCCTTTCATCAGGGTGAGCAGGGCCACCAGATGACCGTTGACCCGCCCGGTTTTGCCGCGCACCAGTTCGGGCACGTCGGGATTCTTCTTCTGCGGCATGATGGAAGAACCGGTGCAGAAGCGGTCGGCGAGATCGATGAAGCCGAAGCGCGGGCTCATCCACAGGATCAGCTCTTCCGACAGGCGCGACAGATGCGTCATCACCAGCGCGGCGGCAGCGCTAAATTCGATGGCGAAGTCGCGGTCGGAGACGGCGTCGAGCGAGTTTTCGCATACTGCTTCAAACCCGAGTTCGCGCGCGACATATTCGCGGTCGATCGGGTAGCTGGTGCCGGCCAGGGCAGCGGCGCCCAGCGGCAAGCGGTTGACGCGGCGGCGGCAGTCGACCATGCGCTCGACGTCGCGCGCCAGCATTTCGAAGTAGGCCAGCAGGTGGTGACCGAACGTGACCGGCTGCGCCACCTGCAGGTGGGTGAAGCCGGGCATCACGGTGTCGGCATGCTGTTCTGCCAGGTTGACCAGCGAAGTCTGGCAGGCCTTGAGGCCGCCGACGATGTGGTCGATGGCGTCGCGCAGAAACAGGCGAATATCGGTGGCCACCTGATCATTGCGCGATCGTCCGGTATGCAAGCGCTTACCTGCATCGCCAATTTTGGCGGTGAGCGCGGCTTCGATGTTGAGATGGACGTCTTCGCGGTCGAGCGACCAGGCGAAGCCGCCCGCGCGAATCTCGTCCAGCAACTCGGCCATGCCGCGCTGAATCTCAGCCAGATCGGCCTTGGATAGCACGCCGACGTGATGCAACATGGCGGCGTGCGCGAGCGAACCCTGAATATCGAACTCGGCCAGCCGATAATCGAAGGGAATCGACGCGGTATAGCGTTTGACGATTTCGGAAACGGGCTCGGAAAACCGGCCCGACCACGCTGCGGGCGGCGTCGATGGCGTGCTCATGGGGCAAATAACAGGGTATGAAAAGAAAGAATCATAACAACCGGCAGGTTGAATTGCCGAACTTCTGCCATTTGGGCGTCAACCTGCGCATCGCACTGACGGTGGAAGCCGCGCTGGTCGCCGGGGCAGTGGCGCGGGCATCGAATTCCGCAGGGTTCTGGACGGATTTCATCGCGCTGTCGGCGCTGGCGCAGCCCGCCTTGTTGCTCACCTTGCTGGCGCTGTGCGCGGCGGGGCGCTGGCTGCGCAGCCAGCCCTATCGCCAGGGTGCGGGTGCAGCGCTGGCCATCGGCGTGCTGGTACCAGTGGGCGTGTTTCTATGGCTCGCCCCCTTGCTGATGGGGCTGGTCGCCTTTTCGCCAGCCGCGGTGGCGGTGTTTTCACTCGTGAGCGGTGCCGGCTTGCTGGCCTATTTCAATCTGCGCGCGCGTGCATTGTCGCCCGCCATCACCGAAGCGCGGCTACAGGCCTTGCAGGCACGCATCCGCCCGCATTTTCTGTTCAACAGCCTCAACGCCGTATTGTCGCTGGTACGCAGCGACCCGCGTCGCGCCGAGCACGCGCTGGAAAACATGGCCGACCTGTTCCGCGCGCTGATGAGCGATGCCCGCCAGCTGGCGCCGCTGGAAGATGAGGTGGCGCTGACCCGGGCGTATCTGGAACTCGAACAGCTGCGTCTGGGGGATCGCCTGCAGGTTGCCTGGCACATCGGCAAAATGCCGGGTGAGGCGCTGATTCCGCCGCTGGTGATCCAGCCGCTGGTGGAAAACGCGGTCTATCACGGCATCGAACCGATGCCTGCGGGCGGTGAAATCAGCCTCAACATTTATCGCAGCGGCGACAAGGTGCATATCGTGGTGCGCAATCCCATCGCCGCCGAAGCCAGCCACCACAAAGGCAACCGCATCGCGCTGGCCAATATCCGCGAGCGCCTGTTGCTGCATTTCGACCTCGACGCGCAACTCAAGTTGGAACCGCTAGGCACCGTTTACCAGGTGAGCATCGTTATTCCCTATACCCGTGAACACACCACCCAGCCGTCCACTGCGCGCCCTCATCGTCGATGACGAGGCACCCGCACGCCACCGTCTGCGCGACGTGCTGGCCGATTGCGCGGATCAGCTCGCGGTCGACATCGTCGCCGAAGCCGACAACGGACTCGATGCGCTGAGCCTGGTCCAGCAGCAACCGGTCGACGTGGTGCTGCTCGACATCCGCATGCCCGGCATGGATGGACTGGAATGCGCCGCCCACCTCAACCGTCTGACCGCCCCGCCCGCCATCATTTTCAGCACGGCCTACGATGCCTATGCCTGCCAAGCGTTTGACCTCAATGCGGTCGATTATTTGCTGAAACCGGTGCGTGTCGAACGGCTGGTGCGCGCGCTGTCGCGGGCGCACCACCTGAGCCGTAACACGCTCGACCAGTTGCGCGAGGCCCTTCCCAAGACGCGCACCCACCTGTCGCTCAACGAAAAAGGCCGGATCGTGCTGATTCCGGTGGATGGCATCTTGTATCTCAAGGCTGAACTGAAATACGTCACAGTGCGCACGCCCGCCCGCGAGTTTTTAATTGAAGAATCGCTGACGCATCTGGAAACCGAATTCGAGCCGGTTTTTCTGCGTATCCACCGCAACTGCCTGGTGGCCAGCGCACGCATCCGTGAAATCGGCAAGCTGCCCGGCGACGAAGACGGTCATTTTTTGCGTCTGGACGGCCTGGACGAGCGCTTGATGGTCAGCCGGCGCCAGTATTCCGCCCTGCGAGAAAAAATAAAATCAATATAAACAAATAGTTAATATAAAACTACAACTAAAGTTGTATATCAAAATTTTGCACTGCTTCGTAAGATGACTTTGCTTGTGGTTTGCGCTGCAGGCAGAAGTTCTCCGCTGAGGGGCTCGACCTCTCGATTTGCCGGGCTCGCAAGAGCCCGGCTCTTTTTTTGTCCGCGCTGGGTATCATGGCGCGCATGAAAATCGACGACCCCACCATCCTTACCGAAACCACGCTGGCCAGCGAAACCGTCTTCCAGGGGCGGCTCATGCACGTCAAGCGCGACCATGTGCGCCTGCCCAACGGCGGCGAATCCACCCGCGAATACATCGTTCATCCCGGCGCCGTGGTCATCATCCCGGTGTTCGACAACGGCGACGTACTGCTCGAACGCCAGCACCGCTACCCGCTGCACCGCGACTTCATCGAATTCCCGGCGGGCAAGATCGACGCCGGCGAAGCCGACCTCGTCTGCGCACAACGCGAACTGGAAGAAGAAACCGGCTACACCGCCAGCGCGTGGCGCGAAGTCACCACCATCTACCCGTGCATCGGCTACTCAGACGAACGGCTGGCGTTTTATCTGGCGCGCGGCCTCACGCTGGGCGACCACGCGCGCGACCCCGACGAGTTTCTCGAAGTGTTCCGCCTGCCGTTCGCCGAAGCGATGGATTGGGTGCGCGATGGCCGCATTTGCGAAACCAAGACCGTGATCGGTCTGTTCTGGCTGGAAAAGCTGCAGCAGCAGGGCTGGTAAGCCCTGCCATTTAGGTTAAGCGGGCTGGTAGGCCAGATTCGGCGCCAGCCAGCGTTCAGCGGTTTCCAGATCCCAGCCTTTACGCCGCGCGTAATCCGCGACCTGATCTTTCTCCAGCTTGGCCACTGCGAAATACTGGCTGTCGGGGTGCGAGAGATAGAAGCCGGACACCGCTGCGCCTGGCCACATGGCGAAGTTTTCGGTCAGCACCACGCCAATGTTGGCAGTCGCATCGAGCACCTCGAACAGCGCCGCTTTTTCGCTGTGCTCGGGACAGGCAGGATAGCCCGGGGCGGGACGGATGCCCTGGTATTTCTCCCCGATCAACTCGTCGTTGGCGAGCGCTTCCTCGCTGGCATAGCCCCAGAATTCGCGGCGCACACGCAGATGCAGATGTTCGGCAAAGGCTTCGGCGAGGCGGTCGCACAGCGACTTGAACAGGATCGCGGAGTAGTCGTCGTTGGCCGCCTCGAAAGCTTTGGCGCGCTCGTCTTCGCCGATGCCTGCGGTCACGACAAACGCACCGAGGTAATCCTTCAGCCCGCTGGTCTTCGGCGCGACAAAGTCGGCCAGGCACAGGTTGGCGCGGCCTTCGGGCTTTTTCATTTGCTGGCGCAGGTTGTGCCAGGTCATCAGGGTTGCGCTGCGGGACTCGTCTGCGTAGACGGCGATGTCGTCGTCTTTCACCGTGTTGGCGGGGAAGAGGCCGAACACGGCGCGGGCTTCGACCCAGTCTTCGGCGACCATTTTCTTCAGCATCGCCTGCGCGTCGGCATACAGCTTTTTCGCTTCGACACCGACGACTTCATCGTCGAGAATTTTCGGGAATTTGCCGTGCAACTCCCACGAGGCAAAGAACGGCGTCCAGTCGATGAGGTCGACCAGTTTCTGCAAATCGTAGGCTTTCAGGACATGTACGCCGGGCTGTTTGGGCACCGGTGGCGTGTAGGCTGCCCAGTCAATGGCGAACTTGTGGGCGCGGGCTTCGTTCACGCTCAGGCGCACGGTGTCGGACTTGTGCTTGAGGTGGCGTTCGCGGGTGACGGCGTAATCCGCTTTGACCTCAGCCACAAACGCATCGCGCAGATCGTTCGACAGCAGTTGGGTGCAGACACCCACGGCACGCGAGGCGTCCTTGACGTAGATGACCGGATGTTCGTAATTGGGCTCGATCTTGACCGCGGTATGCGCGAGCGAGGTCGTTGCGCCACCGATCAGCAGCGGCAACTTGAAACCCTGGCGCTGCATTTCCTTGGCAACGTGCGCCATTTCTTCGAGCGACGGCGTGATCAGGCCCGACAGGCCGATGATGTCGGCGTTGTGCTCGCGCGCAGCATCGAGAATCTTTTGCGCCGGCACCATCACGCCCAAGTCCACAATGTCATAGCCGTTGCAGCCGAGCACGACGCCGACGATGTTCTTGCCGATGTCGTGCACGTCGCCCTTGACCGTCGCCATGATGATCTTGCCCGCGCTCTGCGCGTCGCCGGCCTGCTTGTCGGCTTCGATGAACGGCAGCAGGTGCGCGACCGCCTGCTTCATCACGCGCGCCGATTTCACCACCTGCGGCAGGAACATCTTGCCGGCGCCGAACAGGTCGCCGACTACGTTCATCCCGGCCATCAGTGGGCCTTCGATGACGTGTAGCGGGCGAACGGACTCGAGCCGCGCGGCTTCGGTGTCTTCGACGATGAATTCGGTAATGCCCTGCACCAGCGCGTGCGAGAGCCGTTCATTGACCGGCAGCTGCCGCCAGGCGAGATCGACGACGTTTTCCTTCGCACCGCTTTTCACGTTTTCGGCGAAGCTCACCAGCCGCTCGGTGGAGTCCTCCCGGCGATTGAGCAGCACGTCTTCGACGCGCTCGCGCAATTCCGGGTCGAGATTGGCGTACACGCCCAACTGCCCGGCGTTGACGATGCCCATGTCCATCCCGGCCTGAATCGCGTGGTACAAAAAGGCGGTGTGGATGGCCTCGCGTACGCCGTCATTGCCGCGGAACGAGAAGCTGACGTTCGATACGCCGCCGGAGATATGCGCGTGCGGCAGGTTCTGGCGGATCCAGCGCGTGGCTTCGATGAAATCGACCGCGTAGTTGGCGTGCTCTTCGATGCCGGTGGCGACCGCGAAAATGTTGGGGTCGAAGATGATGTCCTCGGCCGGGAAACCGACAGTTTCGGTCAGCAGCTTGTACGCGCGCGCGCAGATTTCGGTCTTGCGCGCGTAAGTGTCGGCCTGCCCGGCTTCGTCGAATGCCATCACGATCACCGCCGCGCCGTAGCGGCGGCACAGCTTGGCACGCTCGATGAATTCGGCCTCGCCTTCCTTCATCGAGATCGAATTGACGATGCCCTTGCCCTGGATGCACTTGAGACCGGCTTCAATCACGCTCCATTTACTGGAGTCGATCATGATCGGCACTTTGGAAATATCGGGTTCCGACGCGATCAAGAGCAGAAAACGCACCATCGCTGCCTCGGCGTCGAGCATACCCTCGTCCATGTTGATGTCGATCACCTGCGCGCCGTTTTCGACCTGCTGGCGCGCGACCGACAGCGCATCGTCGTAGCGGCCTTCGAGAACCATCTTGGCAAACGCGCGCGAGCCGGTCACGTTGGTGCGCTCGCCGACGTTGACGAACAGCGAGTCCTTGCCGACGTTGAACGGCTCCAGCCCCGACAGCCGCATGGCGGGTTCGAGCATCGGCGGCACACGCGGCGGGACGCCTTCGACCGCTTTCGCAATCGCCGCGATGTGCGCGGGCGAAGTGCCGCAGCAGCCGCCGACGATATTGAGCAGACCCGAGCGCGCCCATTCGCCTATGTGCTTTGCCATTTCGGCACCGTCCATGTCGTACTCGCCGAAGGCGTTCGGCAATCCGGCGTTGGGGTGAGCGGAAATGAACACGTCGGCCTTGGCCGACAGTTCAGCGACGTACTGGCGCAGCAGATCCGGACCGAGCGCGCAGTTGAGGCCGATCGACAGCGGCCGCGCGTGGCGCACCGAGTTCCAGAACGCTTCGCCGGTCTGACCCGAGAGCGTGCGGCCGGAAGCATCGGTGATGGTGCCGGAGATCATCACCGGCAAGCGCATGGCGTTGATCTCGAAATATTCCTCGATGGCGAACAGCGCCGCCTTGGCATTGAGTGTGTCGAAAATCGTCTCGACCATCAGGATGTCGGCACCACCCTTGACCAGGCCATCGATGGCCTCCAGATAGGCCACGCGCAGCTGATCAAAAGTGACGTTGCGGAAGCCGGGGTCGTTCACATCTGGCGAAATCGTCGCGGTGCGCGAAGTGGGCCCGAGCACGCCAGCGACGAAACGCGGCTTGGCCGGGTTGGCCGCGGTGGCTTCGTCGGCCGCTTCGCGCGCCAGCCGGGCAGCCGCAAAGTTGAGCTCCGACACCAGAAACTCCATGTGGTAGTCCGCCATGGAAATCGAAGTGGCGTTGAAGCTGTTGGTTTCCAGAATGTCGGCGCCCGCCGCCAGGTATTTGGCGTGGATTGCCTTGATGATCTGCGGCTGGGTCAGGCACAGCAGGTCGTTGTTGCCCTTGAGGTCATGCGCGAAATCGGCGAAGCGGGTGCCGCGATAGTCGGCCTCGTCGAGCGTGTACGACTGGATCATCGTTCCCATGGCACCGTCGAGCACGAGGATGCGTTGGGCCAGCAGGGATTGCAGCAGGGCGAGGCGGGACATAGCGGTCGGAAAAATGCGGGGAGAACGCGGCATTATATAAGGTCTGCAAACCCGATACCCGGACGGCTTGCGCGTGCCGCCGCGTAACGAATGCCTGTCACACCCGTTCAACTCTCGACAGCCAAACCGGGTTGCCCAGACCTGCCGGAGCCGCCGCTGCGGCTGCGCAGGCCGGGCAGCGCTGGCATGGGCACGCAGGTACAAAACTTGCGAAAGATCGCTTACCTGACGATAGCGAACAATCCGTCATCGATTCCGCATCCAAAAAAATGAGACGCTAATTTCATGCTGAAACCTTATCTTCTGGCAGGCTTGCTGGCCGGCGCGTGCCTGTCCCCGCTGGCACTGGCCGACCGCGCCGAGGATGCCTCGCGCTATTACGAAAACGCTCTGACCCGCTACGAGCGCCACGACGATGCCGGCGCCATCATCCAGCTCAAGAATGCGCTGAAGGAGGACTCGCGCATGCTGCCAGCGCTGGTGCTGCTGGGCCAGGCCTATGCGCGCCGCGGTGAATACGCTGCCGCAGAGCGGGTGTTCGCCGACGCCGAGCGACTGGGGGCGGCACGCGCCAGCATCGTGGCGTATCAGGCAAGAGCGTATTTCGATCAGGGCAAATATCAGGCGCTGCTGGAAAAGTTTGGCGACCAGGGCCTGCCCCCCACACAGCGGCTGGAAATCCTGCTGCTGCGTGCGCAGTCGCACTTGGCGCTGAGCCAGTTCGACTCAGCCATGCGCGCAGCGCAGCAGGCCGAACAGGTGCCGCGCGGAGCGGCACGCGCATTGGCCCTGCAGTCGCGCATCCATCTCAACGCCGGGCGACCGCAGGACGCGAGCGCCAGCGTAGGGCGCGCGCTGCGGCTGGCGCCGCGCGATGCCGATGCCTGGAACATGCGGGCGTCGATCGCCCATTTGAACGGCAACCTGAATCAGGCCATTGCGGATTACACGCATGCATTGAGCCTCCAGCCCGACCATCTGGAAGCGCGTCTGGCACGCGCCGGATTGCTGCTCGATCTCAAGCGCGATGCCGAAGCCAAGGTCGATCTCGATTACCTGCAGAAGCGGTTTGCTTATGACCCGCGCGGCGCCTATCTGCGCGCGCTCTATTACGGCCGGCTCGGGGACAGCAAAAGCGGGCGCGAAGCGCTGATCGAAGTCACCCGCACGCTGTCGCAGCTGTCGCCGGAATTCGTCGCCAACCGCGAGCAACTGCAGTTGCTCGGTGGCCTTGCGTATTACGCACTGAACGAATTCGAACGCGCCAAGGGTTACCTGGTGCAGTATCTCAACAAGCGCCCGCGCGAAGCCGGCGCGCGCAAAGTGCTGAGCGCGATCTATCTGGCCGAAAAACAATACGACCGCACCATCATCACGCTCAAGCCTGCCTTGAAGACGCAGCCAGGCGACGCCGATATCCTGTCCATGCTCGGCGCGGCGCACATGGGCAAAGGCAATCACGTCAAGGCTTCCAGCCTGTTTCAGGAAGCCGCGCAGGCCAAGGACAGTTCGAATGTCCAGCTGGGCCTTGGCCTGAGCCTGATCGGACGCGGCCAGCAGGACGCCGGCTTTGCCGCGCTGCAACGCGCCTATCAACAAAATCCGGGGCGGGAACAGACCGGCGCGCCGCTGGCGATCAGCTACCTCAAGCGCAACGAACCGAAAAAGGCCGTGGCCGTGATGGAGGCGGTGCTGAAACGCGAGCCCGCCAACCTGTCCGCGCGCAACCTGCTGGGGGTGGCCAAACTGGCGGCAGGCGATCGCGCAGGCGCGCGCGCCGCCTACGAAATCGTCATCAAGGCCGATCCCGCATTCCACGCCGCCCAGCTCAATCTGGCGCGGCTGGACGAGGCCGACGGGCAACCCCTGCAGGCACGCCAGCGCTACCTCGGCGTTCTCAAGACCGACACAACGCACGTCAGCGCCATGCTTGAGCTGGCGCGTCTGGAAGAAACCGCCGGCCGGCTCAACGAAGCCATCCGCTGGCTGGAAAAGGCGCGCAGCCTGCAACCCAACGATCTGCGCCCCCTGCTTGCCCTGAGCAGCCTGTACCTGCGCCAGGGCAACGCCCAGCAGGCGCTCAACACCGCCAAGGATGCGCAGGCCATCGCGCCCGACCAGCCCAATACCCTGATGACGCTGGCCATGGCGCAAATTGCCGTCGGTAATACCGGGCTGGCACGCGTTTCCCTGCGCCGCATCGGCCAGCTCTCCACGTTCGATCCCGCATGGCTGGGCCGCGTCGCCGAGCAGCAGATGCGCATCGGCGAAACCGAAGCCGCCCGCTACACTCTGAGCAAACTATTGCTGGCCGATCCACGCGCCTTGCCCGCGCTGATACTGCAGATCCGCATCGACCTGCAAACCGGCAAGCTGGCCGATGCCGACAAGCACATTGCCGAACTCATGGCCCGGCCCGATGCCCGCAGCCAGGCACAGGGCTTGCTGGGCGAGCTGCGGATGCAGCAGAAACGCTATGCCGAAGCACGCCAGGCTTTCCAGATCGCGCATGCCAGCCAGAACAGCAGCGACAGCCTGTTCAACCTGTACCGCGCCCTGCTGGCCACCAGCCAGATCAACGAAGCCGCCGCCCTGATGGCGACCTGGAGCAGGCAGCATCCGCAGGACCGGACCGCCCGCCATGCCCTCGGCGAAGCCTGGCTGCTGCTCAAGGACTGGCCGCGCGCGCGCGCCGTGTTCGCCGAACTGGTCAAGACCGATCCGAATGACGCCCGCGCCCACAACAACCTGGCCAATGTGCTGTTGCAGCAGCACGAACTGGCTGCCGCGCTCAGCCATGCCGAGCGCGCCCGCGCCCTTGCGCCGAATGTCCCGCAGGTCAACGACACCTTGGGATGGGTGCTGGTGCAACAGGGGCAAGCCGAAAAAGGCCTGCGCTACCTGCGCGAAGCCGCTTTGCGCGCGCCGGACAATCGCGAAATCCAGGCCCATCTGAACGCGGCTTTGGTCAAACTGGGCAAGCGTTAGCCGCCCCTGACTGTCGAGTTTTTTTACACAAAACCTTTCCCGCATGGACGGAGTTTTGTAACCAATTGATTAAAAGACAATTTTTGTTTCTGGTATCAATGTTGCTTATTTATTTGACAACGACTTAATATAGTTTCGGGAGTAAAAAATGAAAATGATGCGGATCCACTCTCTGTCCAGCCTGCTGGCCGCTGCCGCCCTGTGCGCAGCTGGCAGCGCCAGTGCCGCCACCTGGACCTTTACCGGCAGCACGCTGGAATTGCCGGCCCTATATGGCGCGGCACAAAGCACCGTCGGTGCCGTGACCGCCACCGCAACCGCATGGGCGAATACCGCCAATGGCTCGGCAGGCAGCAACACCGTGCTGGCCAGCGCCTATCTGACGCCGCAGGGAAGCAGCGGCGTGGGTACGTCACATGCCGACGGCGAAACCACCAGCTCACCGCAGCACGCCATCGACAACAATGGCCGCCAGGAATCCATCCTGTTCAACTTTGCCGGCGACAAGGTCAATCTCACTTCCAGCTATTTCGGCTGGATCTCCGGCGATTCCGACTTCTCCGTTTATGCCTACACCGGCGCAGGCGCAGGGTCCGTGGCCGGGCTGACCTACGGCAACCTCACCAGCAATGGCTGGACGCTGATCAGCCATTCTAACGAAACCAGCAACAACAACGACAAGGGTTTTGCCAACAGCATTTACTCCAGCTACTGGCTGATTGGCGCCTACAACGGTGCCGGTGCCGACTCGACCTACGATTACTTCAAGCTGAAAACCGTATCGGGCGGCACCTGTACTGACAACCCCAGTGGCAGCGGCTGCGGCGGCAGAAACAACCCCGTCCCCGAACCCGGCACCATGCTGCTGCTGGGCGCGGGCCTGCTGGGTCTGACCCGCATGACGAGCCGCCGCCCAGCGGTTTGAGTCATGCGGTCGAAGAAAAACCCCGCCAGTGCGGGGTTTTTTTATGCCGTGACGTTTCAACCAGCTCAGGCTCGCTGCTATGGTGTAAATCTGACCCTGAAGGAGCTACACATGAAACAACTCAATCCAGCCGAAGCCCATGCCTTTGTGCAGTCGCACCCCGAAGCCGTATTCATCGACTGCCGCTCGGAAATCGAATACCTGTTTGTGGGCCACCCGGTCGGCGCGATCCACATTGCCTGGCAGGACGGCCCGGATTGGGACGTCAACCCGGACTTTCTTGGCCACTCGCGCAAGGCGGCGTCGGTCAACCGCCCGGTGGTGCTGATCTGCCGCTCGGGCCGGCGTTCGATGGAAGCCGGGCGCTATCTTGAAAAGTACGGCTTTCCCGAGGTCTACAACGTGAGCAACGGGTTCGAGGGCGACATGGACGAGCATCGCCACCGTGGCACCAAAAATGGCTGGAAATTCGACGGCCTGCCATGGGAACAGACCTGAAATCAGCACGGCCGATCGCGCGGCACCCCGCAGGGTCGCCGCACCGTGCATGACCTTAACCTAGGCTGCGCATCTAATCCCTGCCAATAAAGCAACCCGTCCAAGCGGGCTCAAGAGGAAGCGTCATGAACATATCAGCCAGCGTTGCAGCACCCTTACTGTCCTTGTCCCTTTTTCCGATGGCGGCGCAAGCCGTTTCCATCAGCTATGCCGACCTGCCTCAAACCCTGCGCTCAGGTTTCTACGAGGTGTCTCTTTCCAGCCTGTACAGCTCTGGAACTGCGAGCGCATTCAGTTATTACGACAGGACAAATCAAGCCAACAGCGGCTGGCTGATGCGCTATGACCTGACTTCGCCCTCCGGCGAAGCGGCCATCGACGACAGCCAGGCCCGCGCCTTCGACGGTTATTTGTGGATGCAGGTCAAGCACAGCTACATCGTCACGACCGCCCCCCACGCCGTTACGCTGTTCATGGACCAGGTGACGCCCTCCCCCTCAGCTTTATTCGGCCAGAACGACCCGGCCTTCACGCCCTATGCCGACGCGAACGGCGACCTCTCGCTGTTCGTGACAACGGCAGACCTGCTGGCAGGCCAGTCTTATGTCACGCTGGCGGACAATGGAGAATATGGCTATTCGAGCGGAGGTAGCCTGTCGGGCGAGCTTCCCGTGCTTTGTCTGGCGGAAGGCTGCCAGATGCGCATGCAGCTGAATCTGGTCCAGCTCAGGTTCGCAACGTCCGGCACCTCGGTTCAATTTGCTGGATTCAATCCGGGGGACACACGCGGACAGGTCTTCACACAAACGCTGGCATATTACACCTACGAAACCGACTACGGCACGACTCAAACCTTTGCCATCAGCGCAGTACCCGAGCCATCGGCCTTCTGGATGTTTGCGGGCGGTCTGGGACTCGTTGCCGCCCTGGCCAGGCGTCGCGCCAGAGCCGCCGGGCACATTAAGGCTGGCGGTGGTGCCGCAGCAGCTTGTCGAGCGCGTCTTTCAGTGGGCCGGCTTCGATTTCGGCATTCAAGTGCGCCAGCCCGTCCAGCGCGGCGGACGGCAAGCCGTTTTTCTCGACCGGATGAACGTAGCGCGCCATCAACTCGGGGTTGACGCTTACCCGCAGCGACGCGACGGCGATGCCGCGCTTGACGAGGCTGACCACCAGCGCGTCGGCCAGCTGGCGCAGGCGGCTGGCGACTGCGCCGCTGTCGCAGGCGACGCTCAACACGCTGTTTTCCAGTTGCATGACGCGAACATGGCCTGCCAGCGCTGCGGGCAGGACGCGATCGAGCGCTGCCTGGGTGTTGAGCAGCATCCGCGCACGCATGGCAAGCCCTTGCGGCAACTGGCTTGCAAGCAGGTCGGCAAGGCTGGCTGAGCTCATGACGGTGTCACGCAAGCGTCGCAGGAAGCTGTGATCGCTATGTTAAAATCCAACGATTTACCGCGTCCTGCGGACATTTCGGATTCTCCTCATGCTGCAATCCATTTTCAAAAAAGTTTTCGGCAGTCGTAACGACCGACTGGTCAAACAATACCTGCAAAAGGTCAAGGCGATCAATGCGCTTGAGCCCGCAATGGCGCAATTGTCCGATGCCGAGCTGACCGCCAAGACCACCGAGTTCAAATCGCGGCTGGAAAACGGCGAATCGCTCGACAAGCTGTTGCCCGAGGCATTCACCGTGGTGCGCGAAGCGGCGAAGCGGGTATTGGGGATGCGCCATTTTGATGTGCAGATGGTGGGCGGCATGGTATTGCACGACGGCAAAATCGCCGAGATGCGCACCGGCGAAGGCAAGACGCTGATGGCGACGCTGCCCGCCTACCTGAATGCGCTGACCGGCAAAGGCGTGCATGTGGTGACGGTGAACGATTACCTCGCCAGCCGCGATGCCGAAGCCATGGGCCGCGTCTACGGTTTTCTCGGCCTGACCACCGGGGTCAACCTGTCGCAGATGCCGCACGATGCCAAGCAGGCCGCGTACGCCGCCGACATCACCTACGGCACCAACAACGAATACGGCTTCGACCTGTTGCGCGACAACATGGTCCAGCAGATGAGCGAGAAAGTGCAGCGTCCGCTGGCTTTCGGCATCATAGACGAGGTCGACTCGATCCTGATCGACGAGGCACGCACGCCGCTGATCATTTCCGGCCAGTCGGAAGAAAACACCGCGCTGTATGTGCAGATCAACCAGGTGCCGCCGCGTCTGGTGCGACAGGACAAGGAAGACAGCGAAGGCGATTATTCGGTTGACGAAAAAACCCGCCAGGTGCTGCTGTCAGAGGCCGGGCACGAAAAAATCGAGGCCATTCTCACCGAAATCGGCTTGCTGCCCGAAGGCGGCAGCCTGTACGAGCCGGCCAACATCATGCTGATGCATCACGTGTACGCCGCGTTGCGCGCCCATGCGCTATTTTTCCGCGACCAGCATTACGTGGTTCAAAACGGTGAAGTCATCATCGTCGACGAATTCACCGGGCGCCTGATGAGCGGCCGCCGCTGGTCGGAAGGCCTGCATCAGGCCGTGGAGGCCAAAGAAGGCGTCGCGGTTCAAAAAGAGAACCAGACGCTCGCGTCGATCACCTTCCAGAACTATTTCCGCATCTATCAAAAACTGTCGGGCATGACCGGCACGGCGGACACCGAAGCCTTCGAATTCCAGAGCATCTACGGCCTGGAAACCGTGGTCATTCCGACCCACAATCCGATGATCCGCAAGGACGAGCACGATCAGGTCTACCGCACCGCAGCCGAGCGCGACCAGGCGGTGATCAACGACATCCGCGCGCGGCATGCCGACGGCCAGCCGGTACTGGTTGGCACCACCTCGATCGAGGCCAACGAGCATCTGGCCGCCGAACTGCAAAAAGCCGGATTGCCGCACAACGTACTGAATGCGAAGCAGCACGCGCGCGAAGCCGAGGTGATCGCGCAGGCCGGCATGCCCGGCGGCATCACGATTGCCACCAACATGGCGGGACGCGGCACCGACATCGTGCTGGGCGGCAGCATCCAGAAGGAAGTTGACGCCATCCAGCATGACGAAACCCTGTCCGACAGCGACAAGGCCAGCCGCACCGCCGCGCTCAAGGCCGACTGGCAGGTGCGTCACGATGCCGTGCTGGCCGCCGGCGGCCTGCACATCATCGGGACCGAACGCCACGAATCGCGCCGCGTCGACAACCAGCTGCGCGGCCGTTCCGGGCGCCAGGGCGACCCCGGTTCCAGCCGCTTCTTCCTGTCGCTGGAAGATCCGCTGCTGCGCATTTTTGCCTCCGACCGCGTCGCGGCCATCATGGATCGCCTGAAGATGCCCGAGGGCGAAGCGATCGAACACCCGTGGGTCACCCGCGCGATCGAGAATGCGCAACGCAAGGTCGAGCAGCGCAACTTCGACATCCGCAAGCAGCTGCTCGAATACGACGACGTCTCGAACGACCAGCGCAAGGTGATCTACGAACAGCGCAACGAAGTCCTGGCGAGTGCGGACATTGCCGACACCATCCGCGCCATGCGCGACGATGTGCTGCTCGAAACCATCAGTCTGCACATCACACCCGGCAGCATGGACGAGCAATGGGACGTGCCGGGTCTGGAAAAAACCCTGGCCGCACAATTCAATCTCGACCTGCCGCTCACGCAATGGCTGGATGCAGACAAGACCCTGAACGAAGAGGCCCTGCGCAGCAAAATCTGTGAAGCGGCCGATTCGCTGTATAAGGAAAAAGAGGCCATCGTCGGCGCTGAAGGCCTGCGCCAGTTCGAACGTGCGGTGATGTTGCAGAGCATCGACAGCCACTGGCGCGAGCACCTGTCGGCGCTGGACCATTTGCGCCAGGGCATCCACCTGCGCAGCTATGCGCAAAAGCAGCCCAAGCAGGAATACAAGCGCGAAGCCTTTGAACTCTTCTCGGCCATGCTCACCGGCATCAAGGCTGAAGTCACGCAGACCACCTCTACCGTTCAGGTGCGCGCACCGGAAGACATGCAGGCCGTCGAACTGCATGACGCCTTGTCCAATGTGCAATTCGAGCATGCCGAATTCGACGAAGCGCAGGACTTTGCCGAAGCAGAAACCGCAGTCGGCGGCCTGGATTTTTCCCAGGTCGGACGCAACGACCCCTGCCCCTGCGGCTCGGGCAAAAAGTTCAAGCAGTGCCACGGCAAGTTGAGCTGACTTTAATCAAAGCGAGGAGCCACCATGCCCTACTACGTTTTCCGGATGGGAATGTTTAAAGTGCTGGAAAAAAAAGGCGAGTGGGCAAGCTTCAAGGAAGCCAAGGCGCAGACCAATGAACTGCGCAAAACACTCGACCCCAAAACCGGCGACAAATACAAAATGATGTTTGCCGACAACGAAATTGCCGCGCAGGAGGCCTTGACGGCGGAACGCGAACTGGAAAAAACGCTGTCGGGTGATGACTGGTAAACAGGGCATTTTCTCGGTTCAGGCTCAGCAACCCAAGGATGCCTGATGGCTGAATACAACGAAGATGCGTACAAACTGGCGCGCAAGGCTTACATCGAACACAGTTGCCCTTTCGAGCGTGCCCTGCTGTCGCGTTGCGTGGGCTGCACCCGCTCACGCAAGCTTAATCTCGCGGAGCGCGAGGCCATCGCCTGCGGCGATGCGGCGGTGCGCGAACACTGCCTGACGTTTTATCGCTCGCTGCACGACAACGCGCAGTTTGCCCTCAAGATCAACCCCGATGCGCCCTGGCCGTTTGGCAAGGAAATCCGCGCCCAGTGTGGCGGCGTGCGTGGCCTCGCCGCAGCCCTCGATAGCGTCAGCGATGAAACCGCCGACATCGCCGCAGTGGTGTTGCTCGCCCGCGAACGCTTGGGCGACAGCGACGCATTTCCCTACTCTGAAATCATGCGCGCGGTGGTGCATTACGAGCCGCGCAAGCGACGCTGAACCACCTCCTGCGGAACCATGGAGGCCTTGCCACTGTCTGTTTGGCTACTCTCCTTTTCTGACTACACTGCCTGCGTGCGCGCTCACCTCCACCGATTCCTGCTGATTTTGCTGATGCTGGCCCTGCCGTTGCAGGCATTTGCGTCCGCGTCGATGCCGGACTGCCTGTTTCAGCAACCGGCTGCGGGGGCGATGGCAGACGTGATGATGGACGGCTGCCACGAACCGGTACAACCAGAGAGTCCGTCCGCACAACACGACTGCAAGCACTGCGCCGCGTGCGCGCTGGGGTCGGTCCTGCCAGCTCCAGTCAACGACAGCGTGGGCATCATGCCCCTCCGGCATGGCCTCATCCCATCCTCGGCCAGCGCATTCAGCGGCTTCATCCCCGAAGCTCCCAAGCGACCGCCTCGATCCGTTCTCGCCTAGTTCCGCGCCGGCTGACGGCGCGCCATGCTGACTCACATTGAAGTCAGCCGATTCAGACTGCGGCGTGCTCGCCGCGTAGTTTGCGAGGTCAATCATGTTGAACGTTTTTTATCGTCATGCGGCGCGGTTGGCGCATGCACTCTTTTTCAGGTTGGCTACGCTGTTGGCGTGCACATCGATGATGTGGATGCCGGGAGCGCATGCCGTCGAAGCCGACCCACCCAAGGCGGCTGTGGCTGCACCTTTCAAGCAATATCAAGGCTGGCGCGACGAACCGCTGCAGGACTGGCGCCAGGCCAACGAGCGGGTCGGCGAAATCGGCGGCTGGCGCACCTATCTGCGCGAATCGCAGCCAGCCGGCAATAACGCAGATCAGGGCCACGACGGCCATCACGGACATTGAGGGGGCGCCATGACCAGGACCGCTTTTACCCCACGCACGTTCACGCTCGCCGTGCTGTCTGTCGCCCTGCTGGGCGGCTGCGCGAGCTTTTCGCCAGATGGCGGGTTCGATGCGGTTCAATCCGCCACCCAGTCACATCTCCAGAAGGACGTCATCTGGTCACGCGACGATGCCAGCCGCAGTCAAACGCAGGCGCGCGTCGACGCGCTGCTCGACAAGCCGCTTGGCGCGGACGATGCGGTGCAGATTGCGCTCCTGAACAATCCCGGCCTGCAGGCGGCATTCAACACCCTCGGCATTGCCGAGGCCGACCGGGTCGCAGCGGGTCGCCTGCCGAACCCGGGCTTCTCCATAGGGCGCCTGACTCGTGGCTCTGAAGTGGAATGGGAGCGCAGCCTGCACCTCAATCTTGCGCGGCTACTGACCATGCCGATGCGCGTCGAGATCGAGCAGCGGCTGTTCGAACAAACCCGTCGCGGGCTGGTGCTGGAAGTGCTGCGGCTGGCGGCGGAGACACGCCGCGCCTGGGTTGCCGCTGTGGCCGCCGGGCAGACGGCGCAATACCAGCAGCAGGCGATGGCGGCGTCCGAGGCCGGGGCCGAGCTTGCGCGCCGCATGGCGCAGGTCGGCAACTGGAGCAAGTTGAAACAGGCGCGCGAGCAGGCATTTTATGCCGACGCCGCCCTCGCCGTGGCGCGTGCCGAACAGGCGAAGGCGCAGGCGCGCGAACGCCTGGTGCGGCTAATGGGCCTGGAGCATGGCGACAGATTGCAATTGCCCGACCGGCTGCCCGACCTGCCCGCGGCCTTGCCGCTGCTGCCGGATGTCGAGCAGCAGGCGATGGACTCGCGCCTGGACTTGCAGATGGTGAAGTTGCAGACCGAGGCTCTGGCCAAAAATCTGGGGCTCACCCGCAGCACGCGCTTCATCAATGTGCTGGAGCTCGGCATCATCAACAACGGATCGAACGAGGCGCCGCAGCAGCGCGGCTACGAAATCAGTTTCGAGCTGCCGCTGTTCGACTGGGGCCAGACTCGCGTGGTGCAGGCCGAATCGCGCTACCGCCAGGCACTCGAACGCGCGCGCGAAACCGCGGTCAACGCGCGTTCCGAAGTGCGCGAAGCCTATGCCATGCAACAGGGCCAGTACGCCATCGCGCGGCATCTGCGCGACGAGGTGGTGCCGCTGAAGCAGCGCATTTCCGAGGAAAACCTGCTGCGCTACAACGGCATGCTGATCGGCGTGTTCGAACTGCTGGCCGACGCGCGCTCGCAGATCGCCTCGGTCAACGCCGCCATCGAGGCCCAGCGCGACTTCTGGCTGGCCGATGCCGATTTGCAGATGGCGCTGGTCGGCACGCCCGGCAAGACTGCCGTCGCCTCCGTCTCATCCGCCCCCGCCGAAGCGGCGGGCGGGCACTGAAAGGATCCCCACATGACTTCAAGACGTGATTTTTTCAAGCTCACCGGCGCGGTCGCGGCCGCCTCGGTTAGCCCGCTCGGGATGGCGGCACTCCCGGAGATCGTCAGCATGGACACGCCCGCCACCCAGCCGCCGCTGACGCCGCCGAGCGGGCGCCCCTACAACCCGGTGGTGACGCTGAACGGCTGGACGCTGCCGTGGCGGATGAAGGACGGGGTGAAGGAATTTCATCTGGTCGCAGAGCCGGTGGTGCGCGAAATCGCCCCCGGCATGAAGGCGCATCTATGGGGCTACAACGGCCAGTCGCCCGGCCCCACCATCGAGGTGGTGGAAGGCGACCGCGTGCGGATCTTCGTCACCAACCGCCTGCCCGAGCACACCACCATCCACTGGCACGGCCAGCGCCTGCCCAACGGCATGGACGGCGTCGGCGGTCTGACCCAGCCGCATATCAAGCCGGGGAAGACCTTTGCGTATGAATTCGTTGCGCGCCGTCCCGGCACCTTCATGTACCACCCGCACGCCGACGAGATGACGCAGATGGCGATGGGCATGATGGGATTCTGGGTGACGCATCCCAAGGGCAAACACCCGCTGATCGAGACCGTCGACCGCGATTTCTGCTTTCTGCTCAACGCCTACGACATCGATCCCGGCAGCGCCACGCCGTCGGTCAACACCATGCTCGACTTCAATCTGTGGACCTGGAACAGCCGCGCCTTCCCCGGCATCGACAGCCTCAACGTACGGCTTGACGACCGGGTGCGCATCCGCATCGGCAATCTCACCATGACCAACCATCCGATGCATTTGCACGGGGTGGAATTCGAGGTGACCGGCACAGACGGCGGCCCCACCCCCAAAGGCGCGCGCTGGCCGGAGGTCACCACCGACGTTGCGGTCGGGCAGATGCGCCAGATCGAGTTCGTCGCCAGCGAGGAGGGCGACTGGGCATTCCACTGCCACAAGAGCCACCACACCATGAATGCGATGGGCCATGCGGTGCCGACCATGATCGGCGTCGATCACACGGGCCTCGCCGGCAAGATCAGCAAGCTGGTTCCCGACTACATGGTGATGGGTGAACGCGGTATGGCCGACATGGCGGAAATGGAAATGCCGCTGCCCGACAATACGCTGCCGATGATGGGGGGCCAAGGCCAGTTCGGCGCGGTCGAAATGGGGGGCATGTTCACCACGATGAAGGTTCGGCGCGGGCAGAAGCGCGGCGACTACGCCGATCCCGGCTGGTTCAAGCACCCGCCCGGCACTGTGGCGCGCGAAGTCAGCGAGGCGGTGGCCGAGCCGGTTCGCGCGCCGCAGGCCGCCTCGCCCCAGGGCGTCCCGGGCGATATTGAAGTGACTGTACGCAAACCCACGGGCCACACCGGCCATTGAATGAAAGGAAGCAAATGAACCCCTGCCTGTTGCTGATCGCCCTCTTGGCAGCGCCGCTGGCCCACATGCCAGCCCACGCCCACGGCGAGAAGGAACACGTTGCCGCCGCACCGGCTGCCGCCGAGCAGACCGCGTGGGGCATCGCGGGCACGCCCGCGCAGGCCACCCGCACGGTCACCCTCGATATGACCCACGCGATGCGCTTCACCCCCGACACGCTGACCGTAAGGAAGGCGAAATCATGCGTTTCGTCGTCCGCAATACGGGCCGCATGATGCATGAAATGGCGATCGGTACGTCAGAGGAACTGGCGAAGCACGCCGCCATGATGGCCAAGTTTCCCAACATGAAACATGAAGAGGCCTACATGGTCCACGTTGATCCAGGCACGACAGGCGTAATCGTCTGGCATTTCAACCGCGCCGGCAGCTTCGAATTCGCCTGCCTGATTGCCGGGCATTACGAAGCCGGCATGCTCGGAACCCTCACCGTTACCCCGAAACCAGGAGCTGCAAAATGAAAAGACTGATTCCCCTGCTGGCCGCGCTGGCGATCGCCACCCCGCTTCACGCCGAGCCCGCGACGCCGCCAGCCGCCCAGGCCAGCGCGATGAGCGAAGGCGTGGTGCGCAAAATCGACACGGCGAACGCCAAGATCACCATCAAGCACGGCCCCCTCGCCAACCTCAGCATGCCACCCATGACCATGGTGTTCCGGGCACAGCCGCCCGAACTGCTCAAGGGTCTGAAGGCGGGCGATGCGGTCAAGTTTCACGTCGAGCAAATTAACGGCGCCTATGTCGTGACGGCTATACAGCCTGCCCCTTAGCAGCCTGTCGGACTTGAAGGATCGAAGCGAAAATTCGGCTGGGTGAGTGCTGATTTTGCCGGACGATAGAACGACTATTGCCCAAAAAAGCGGCAGAATATGAACCGGCCAGGCAAATTTGCAACCGATCTGCTTCAAGTCAGACAGGCTGCTAGGGGCGGACTCCGGCAATGCGGCCCCAAACCCAAGGCGCTGCACGAATGATCATGCGCACCCATCAGAAGGCAAGCCTGCCTGCCTTTGTCTGTATATGAGCAGACCCGTACAACACGGATCACAGGTACAAATAAAAAAGGCAACCCATGGTTGCCTTTTTTGCTGCTCAAGTCCAGCGATCAAGTCAGCTTGCGCAGTTTCTTGATTGCAGCCAGTTGTGCCACAGCCTGTGCCAGCTCGATTTGCGCTTGCGCGTAATCGATCGTGGCCGCCTTGTCTTTCATTGCCTCTTCTGCAGCACGCATCGCTTCGAGTGCTTTGGCTTCATCAAGGTCGGCGCCGCGAATTGCCGAGTCGGACAGAATCGTCACCACGTTGGGCTGCACTTCCAGTATGCCACCCGACACATAAATCAGCTCTTCCTCAACCTGATTTGGCACTTTGATGCGCACCGATCCGGGTTTGAGCGTAGTCAACAGCGGGGTGTGACGCGGATAGATGCCGAGCTCGCCGCGCTGGCCGGGAGCAATCACCACTTCGGCGCTGCCGGAGTAGAGCGTCTTCTCAGCGCTAACGATGTCGACGTGAATAGTCATGGCCATTTTGAAACCTCGTGAGCGGCAAACAGTGAGCGGTGAGCGGCAGGCCATCCGGCTCACCGCTTACCGCTTACCGCTTACCCATTACTGAATCGTCTTCGCTTTTTCGACAGCTTCTTCGATACCGCCGACCATGTAGAAAGCCTGCTCGGGCAGATGATCGTATTCGCCTTCGACAATCGCCTTGAAGCCGGCAATGGTTTCTTTCAGCGTGACGTACTTGCCGGGCGCACCGGTAAACACTTCCGCAACGAAGAAGGGCTGCGACAGGAAGCGCTGGATTTTACGGGCGCGGGACACGGCCAGCTTGTCTTCCGGCGACAGTTCGTCCATACCCAGAATCGCGATGATGTCGCGCAGTTCCTTGTACTTCTGCAGCGTGCCCTGCACTGCGCGCGCGACGTTGTAGTGCTCTTCGCCCACAACTTGCGGATCCAGGATCCGTGAGGTCGAATCGAGCGGATCCACCGCCGGGTAGATACCCAGTTCGGCGACCTGACGGCTCAACACCAGAGTTGCATCGAGGTGAGCAAAGGTGGTGGCAGGCGACGGGTCTGTCAAGTCGTCCGCAGGCACGTAAACGGCCTGGAATGACGTAATCGAGCCGGTGCGGGTCGAGGTGATGCGCTCTTGCAAGCGGCCCATCTCGTCGGCCAGCGTGGGCTGGTAGCCCACCGCGGACGGCATCCGGCCCAGCAGTGCCGAAACTTCGGTACCGGCCAGGGTGTAGCGGTAGATGTTGTCAACGAACATCAGCACGTCACGGCCTTCGTCACGGAAGTACTCAGCCATGGTCAGGCCGGTCAGCGCGACGCGCAGACGGTTGCCGGGGGGCTCGTTCATCTGGCCGTAAACCAGCGCAACCTTGTCCAGCACGCCGCCGTCTTTCATCTCGTGATAGAAGTCGTTGCCTTCACGGGTCCGCTCACCTACACCAGCGAACACCGAGAAGCCGGAGTGCGCCACCGCGATGTTGCGGATCAACTCCATCAGCGTCACGGTCTTGCCCACGCCCGCGCCGCCGAACAGACCGACTTTACCGCCCTTGGCGATCGGCATGATCAGGTCGATCACCTTGATGCCGGTTTCGAGAATTTCAACCGAGGTCGCCTGGTCGGCATAGGCCGGCGGCTTGCGGTGAATCGGCATGAGCTTGTCGGCGTTAACCGGGCCGGCTTCATCAATCGGCGTGCCCAGCACATTCATGATGCGCCCGAGCGTGGCCTGACCCACCGGCACCATGATCGGGTTGCCGGTCGCGAGCACTTCCATGCCGCGACGCAGACCGTCGGTTGAGCCCATCGCAATGGCGCGAACCACGCCGTCGCCCAGTTGCTGCTGAACTTCGAAAGTCAGCTCGGGGGACTGCATTTTCAACGCTTCAAAGATCCCGGGCATGGCATCACGTGAAAATTCCACGTCCACCACGGCGCCAATGATCTGAACAATTTTTCCGTTGCTCATGTTGATTTCCTATTAATTAAATTCTGTGTGGCGCAATCAGACCGCTGCTGCGCCGGCGACGATTTCCGACAATTCCTTGGTAATCGCGGCCTGACGGGTTTTGTTGTAAACCAGTTTCAGCTCACCGATCACATCCTTTGCGTTGTCGGAAGCCGCTTTCATCGCGACCATCCGCGCCGACTGCTCGCACGCAATATTTTCCGCTACCGCCTGATACACCAGCGACTCGATGTAACGCATCAGCATGCCATCCACCACTGGCTTTGCATCGGGTTCGTAGATGTAGTCCCAGTGCGTTTTCAGGCTGGCTTCCTCTGCATCTTCCAGCTGTGCCAACGGCAGCAGTTTGGTCAACGTCGGTTCCTGCTTCATGGTGTTGATGAAGCGGTTGTAAACAATGTAGAGCGCGTCGATTTTGCCTTCCAGGTATGCATCGAGCATGACCTTGACGGGGCCGATCAGCTTGTCCATGTGCGGCGTATCGCCAATACCGGTGAGCTGCGACGACACATTGGCACCCAGGCGCTGCATGAAGCCCAGACCCTTGTTGCCAAACGTCGTGACATCGATACCCACGCCAGCGGCTTCCCACTGTTTCATCTGGCTCACCACCACGCGAAAGACATTGGTGTTGAGGCCGCCACACAGTCCCTTGTCAGAACTGGCAATGATGAGGCCAACGCGCTTGACGTTGTCACGCGGAATGACAAACGGGTGTTTGTATTCCGTATGGGCATAAGCCAAGTGCGTTGCCACACGGGCGATTTTCTCGGCATAAGGGCGTGCAGCCCGCATCCGCTCTTGCGCCTTACGCATTTTGGACGCCGCAACCATTTCCATGGCCTTGGTAATCTTGCGCGTATTTTCTACGCTCTTGATCTTGGTCCGTATCTCTTTTCCGGCTGCCATACTTACTCCTTAAAACCAGCCTCCTTAAACCAGCGGCGGTGAATCAGCGCGGTCTATCAATAGACGCCGGTTTTCTTGAACTCTTCCACCGCAGCGGTGAGCGCCTTTTCAGTCGCATCATCCATATTGCCTGTGGTTTCGATGGTGTCCATGATGCTGGCGTACTTGGATTTGATGAACGCCATCAACGCAGCCTCAAACGGCAGAATCTTGTTGATTTCGACGTCGTCCATATAACCTTTGTTGACTGCAAACAGCGTCAATGCCATTTGCGAAACCGACATAGGCGAGTACTGCGCCTGCTTCATCAGTTCGGTCACACGGCGGCCGCGCTCAAGCTGCTTGCGGGTCGCTTCGTCGAGATCGGAAGCGAACTGGGCAAATGCTGCCAGCTCACGGTACTGCGCCAATGCCAGGCGAATACCGCCGCCGAGCTTCTTGATCACCTTGGTCTGCGCAGCGCCACCGACGCGGGACACCGACAGACCGGCGTTGATCGCGGGACGGATACCGGCGTTGAAAAGGTCGGTTTCGAGGAAGATCTGGCCGTCGGTAATCGAAATCACGTTGGTCGGCACGAAGGCGGACACGTCACCGGCCTGGGTTTCGATGATCGGCAACGCGGTCAGCGAACCGGTCTGGCCCTTGACAGCGCCATTGGTCATCTTTTCCACGTAGTCGGCGTTCACGCGAGCGGCACGCTCAAGCAGGCGCGAGTGCAGGTAGAACACGTCGCCCGGATACGCTTCGCGGCCCGGCGGACGGCGCAGCAGCAGGGATACCTGACGATAGGCCCAGGCCTGCTTGGTCAAATCGTCATACACGATCAGCGCATCTTCGCCGATGTCGCGGAAGAATTCGCCCATGGTGCAGCCGGAGTACGGTGCGATGTATTGCATGGCGGCGGCGTCAGCAGCGGTCGCGGCAACGACGATGGTGTGATCCATCGCGCCGTGCTCTTCCAGCTTGCGCACCACGTTGGCAACCGACGAAGCCTTTTGGCCGACGGCGACGTAAATACATTTAACGCCGGTGCCCTTCTGGTTGATGATCGCGTCGATCGCAACGGCGGTTTTGCCGGTCTGACGGTCACCAATGATCAGTTCGCGTTGACCCCGGCCAACCGGCACCATGGCATCGACTGACTTGAGACCGGTCTGCACCGGCTGGTCGACCGATTTACGCTCAATCACGCCCGGCGCAATGCGCTCAATCGGCATGGTGATGTCTGCTGCGATGGGACCCTTGCCGTCAATCGGCTGGCCCAGCGAGTTGACCACGCGGCCGAGCAGGCCACGACCCACGGGCACTTCCAGAATGCGGCCGGTGCACTTGGCAACGTCGCCTTCCTTGATGTGCTCGTAGTCACCCAGAATCACGGCGCCGACGGAGTCACGCTCGAGGTTGAGTGCCACGCCGAAGGTGTTGCCCGGCATTTCGATCATTTCGCCCGACATCACGTCGGACAAACCATGAATGCGGACAATGCCGTCGGTGACGGACACGATCGTTCCCTGGGTGCGCAACTCGCTCGCTGCACCGAAAGATTCGATCTTGGCTTTAATCAGTTCGCTGATTTCGCTTGGATTCAATTGCATGTGTGTTCTCCGAACCGCCGGGGTTTGAATTCGGGCGGTATCCGATAAATAAGAGTCTGGATTAGCGCTATCAACCCTGTAGCGCGAAGCTCATGCGCTGCAGCCGCCCTTTGACCGAGCCGTCTATTACCTGGTCGCCAATCGTGATCACCGCACCGCCGATCAATTCGGGATCGACCGCAACCTGCACGTTTACCGCGCGGTTGAACTTGGCACGCAAACCGGCCACCAGGTCGTCGACCTGCGCCTGCGCCATTTCCTGTGCACTGGTAATGGTCGCTTCGAGCGTGCCTTCGGCACTTGCCTTCAGCGTGTCGAACTGTTCGCTGATCACAGGCAATAATGCCAGGCGGCCATTTTCGGCCAGCACTTTGACGAAACTGGCACCGCGCTCACCAAGCTCGGCACCGGCCACATCGATGACCAGTGTGGCCACGCGATCAGCTGCGACAGCAGGATCAGCATTCAGACGCGCCAACTGTGCATCGGAAACGATGGTCGCCAGCGTAGCAATACGCGAAGACCAGCCTGCCAGATCGTTTTCGCCCTGCGCAATGCGGAAAACCGCTTCTGCATAGGGACGTGCCAGAGTAGACAGTTCGCTCATGGCTTACAGCTCGGCTTTCAGCTGGCCCAACAGGTCAGCATGGGTTTGCGCATTGACTTCGCGGCGCAGGATTTTTTCCGCACCGGCAACGGCCAGCGCAGCAACCTGTTCACGCAAGCTTTCACGCGCACGGTTGGTTTCCTGGGCGATGTTGGCCTGGGCAGCGGCAAGCTGACGCTCACCCTCTTCCCTGGCAGCCGTTTTGGCCTCTTCGACCATTTGCGCCGCACGCTTTTCAGCCTGGACGATGACTTCGGCTGCGGTCGCTTTGGCTTCACGCATGTTGTCGCCCGCTTTTTTTGCAGCCAGCTCCAGCTCGTGCTTGCCACGGTCGGCAGCGGCAAGGCCATCGGCAATCTGCTTCTTGCGCGTTTCGAGCGCGCTCATGATGGGCGGCCACACGTACTTCATGCAGAACCACACAAAGAAGATGAACGTGATGGACTGGCCGATCAAAGTAGCGTTGAAATTCATATCCGCACCTTAATAATGACGTGGGTAAATTAGCTCTGTATCAGCTACAAACTGCGCAGAGAATTAACCGGCGACGGCGAACAGAACGTACATGGCCAGACCTACAGCGATCATCGGCACGGCGTCAACCAGACCCATAACGATGAAGAACTGGGTGCGCAGCATCGGGATCAGCTCGGGCTGACGCGCAGCGCCTTCCAGAAAACGGCCACCCAATACACCGATGCCGATAGCCGCGCCCAGCGCGCCCATACCCATCATCAACGCACCAGCGATGTACAGCACTGCTTGAGTCATTTCCATTTGTTGCTCCTAAAAGTTAAAAATAAAGTTGAAAACAAGAAACCAGAATCGGTAGATAAAACGTGCATCAATGATGCTCGGCGTGCGCCATGTCCAGATACACAATGGTCAGCGTCATGAAGATGAATGCCTGCAGGGTGATGATCAGGATGTGGAACACCGCCCATGCCCACTGCAGGGCGCCGCCAAACAGCGCCATGATCCAGCTGCCGCCAAACATCAGCGCGATCAGGATGAAGATCATTTCTCCGGCGTACATGTTGCCGAAAAGTCGCAGCGCCAGCGAAATCGGCTTGGCAATCAGGCCGACGCCTTCAAGCAGCAGGTTGACCGGGAACATGAATTTGGGAAAGGGCTGGAACGCGAGCTCCGAGAAGAAGCCGCCCGCGCCCTTCATCTTGACGCTATAGAACAGCACCAGGAAGAAAATCGACAGCGACAAGCCAAATGTAACGTTGGGGTCGGTCGAGGGCACCACCTTGAGATAGGGCAAACCCGCCATCGAGCCGAGCAAAGGCAGCCAGTCAACCGGAACCAGATCCATCAGGTTCATCAAAAACACCCACATGAACACGGTCAGAGCCAGCGGCGCAACCAGGGGATTTTTGTGGGAAAAGGAACCGCGCACCGAGTTGTCGATGAACTCGATGACCCACTCGACAAAGTTCTGCAGGCCAGAGGGCACGCCGACCGTCGCTTTTTTGGCCGCCAGGCGGAACAGAAACAGGAACAGGAGGCCCAGACCGATTGAAAACGCCATGCTGTCAACGTTGATGGCCCAGAAGCCCATCGCTTTGGCTTCTTCAGCACCGTGCGCAAAGGTCAGGGTTGCCTGGTTCAGCACCTCGCCATCGTGACGCTGGTAGCCCGCAGGCAGTTCGCCATAGGTCAGGTTTTGCAGGTGGTGCTTGATGTACTCACCGGAGGAAGCGTATTCCGTAGCCATGATGATCAAATTCAATTAAGTGGGTTTTGAATAAGCACGACACGCGTGCCCATTCAAAACCAACCTTGCAACTCGAAGCGGCCGCAGCCAATTTTTTACTTGCGATCCAGCGCCGCAGCCAGCCAGCCCAGCTGCGCCGCCAGCAAACCCAGCAACACGGGCAGCGGCGACAACTGCAACGCAGCCAATCCCAATGCCAGCAGCCCGACCAGAACAAGCAGCCGTTCCACGCCGGTGCGGATAAAGTGCTTGAACAGCCGGTGCTGATCCCATTCGGGATGCCGCACCGCTTGCCGCTCTCGCCACACCAGCACGCCACTCACGGCCAGCGCAATCAAGCCGCCGAACAGTGCCGCGAGCGCCGCGCCGAAGCCGGCAAACAAGGCGCCAATAAGCGCCGCGATTGGCGCGAGAACCGCTTGCGCCAAGGCCACTCGCTGGGTGACCGATTGAATGCCGGAGAACATTAGCCGGCGATGATACTTGAATTAGTGGGGTCTATGCAATCATCAAGTGCTCTGATGAGGAATTCACCCGATACGGCGTTGCTGGCCGATATGCCGGGCAGCTTGCGTGACCCCTGTTACGACTTTTCGCTAGACGGAGCAAGCTGGTCGCCCGCCAGATCTTGCCAGGTCATGTTGCCCAGCGCGGATTGCTGGCATTCATCCAGCCGGCTTTCGAGTGCGCTTAACGCCGGATCGTTCGCCAGGTCATGCGCATGCAACTGGCGCTGTTCGCCCTGAAGACGCAACACAATGAGCAGATCGGCCAGCGGCACGCTGGCAGGTTCAACTGCGGGCAGCCAGCGCGGCAACGGGTCGTCGGTGCGCGCAACCAGATGCTGATCCAGGAACGGCGCAAGCACGTCCTCCAGCACAGGTTCGGGCAAACGCAATGCCAGCGCAAGTTCATGCGGCGTCAATCCCGGCACGCCTGCAGCGTGGGCATGCGCAAGCCGACCAAGCGCGGCCAGCGCAATCCGTTCACGCTGGCGCGGGCTGAATGCTGCACCAGCGTCGTGGCCCGGACTGTAGCCGGGATTCTGCATATAAAACGCGACGCTGGCACCAAACAGCACGATGAGCCAGATGACGTAGATCCAGAGCATGAACACAATCACGATGGCGAAGCCTGAATAGACCGCCACGTAATTGGACGCCCCCGCAACAAATTGCGCGAAGAGCATGCCGGACATCTGCCACAGCAATGCTGCAACGATCGCACCCGTGAGGGCGGGCACATTGCGCACGCGGGTATTGGGTACCAGGGAATAAATAAAGCTGAACACGGCGACCAGTATCAGCAGCGGCAGCATGCGTTGCAGCAGCCGCAACGCGTCGGCCAGAACACCGCGTACGCCGAGCCAGCTGAAAATCACGTCGTCAAACACGGAGGCACCGATGCTGACGATCGCAAACAACAGCACCGGCGCGGTAAAGATGACCGACAGATAATTGCTGAAGCGTTGCGCAAAGGTGCGTTCTCGCCGCACGTGCCACACTTCATTGAAGCCCTGCTCGACCTTTTGCACCAGCGATACGGCGGTGTAAAGCAGCATGGCGACGCCCACCACGCCGAGCACGCCGACTTTGATGTTGTCCACAAAACCGGTGATCTGGTCGACCATCTGCACCCGCTCGTCACCCAGCGGGGCCAGTAAAGCGAGCAGCGCCGGACGCGCGGCGTTATGCACGCCGAACGCCTTGAGTACCGAAAAACTCACCGCCAGCAAGGGCACCAGCGACAACAGCGTGGTGTACACCAGACTCATCGCGCGCAGATTCAGCCGTTCACCTGCAACGTCGCGGGTCGCCAGCACCAGCGCGCGAAACAGCACCAGGGGCAGCGCCTGCCAGGCTGGCAAAGTGGTGTCACGTCCCGCGCGCCACAAACGCGTGTTCAACAAGCCCAGTCGGGTTTTCATCGGCCCCGGCGAGAGGGCAGCCGCGTAATCGATAATTTTTTCACATGACCTCCTCATGCCAGCCCAGCATAGACAAGTTTCTGGCGAGCGCTGCCTCGCGCAGGCTCGCCAGAAACCCGGCCGGGCCGGCCGCATAAATATCGCAATGGGTGAGATCCGGGTGAGCCGCCAACACACGTTCGGCCAGTTGCGCCGAATCAGCGTGGGCATCCATCAACCTGTATTCAAAATCATCCAGCGCGTCGGCCAGCGAACGCACATAGTTTTCCTGATAGTGCGCAAGCTCGTCGGCCAGCCAGTAAAGATGCATGCTCTCGGCCACGTCCAGCGACATGGCATGCTGGATCAGGCTTTTGATCGGCGCAAAGCCGTCGTCCCAAGCCACGAAGAGAATGGGGCGGCGCGAATCGAGCTCGATGACGAAACCACCCACGGGTCCGGTCAGCTGTACAACCGCTTCCCTTGCCAGGCCGGCAAACGCCCGCTCGGCAAAAGGCTGCTGGTCCCGTCGCACGTGCAGTTCGATATGACGATCTTCACAGGGACAGCTGGCAATGAAGTACTCGCCCGCAGCCCCATCGATCTCCAGCCTGACCGATTGCCCGGCCAGAAAACGCAATCGCTGGCTACGTGGCGTCATCAGGTGCAGGGCTAGAATCTGTTCGTTGATCGGATCGACGGCTTTCACCCGGGTTGCAATGGTCTGTTGCGGGATGTCGTCGGCCCCCGTGATGCTGGCCTGAATCACGACATCGCCGACCGCCGAATAGGCGCACATCAACAATGCGCCTTTGCCCTTGTCGGCTTCCTTGAGCAGATAGTCATGCGGATGGACTTTACGGACTTCACCCGACACCAGCCGCGCCAGACAGTCGCCGCAATTGCCGCTGTTGCAGCCGTAATTCAGCGGGATACCCGCTCGCAGCGCAGCCTCCAGAATGGTGTCGTTTTCTTCGCTGGGGAAGGCATGGCCAGAGGGCATCACGGTTATTTGTGCCGACATCGTGATGTGCTCCGTTAAATCGGAATTCCATGTATCGCCGTTACAGCGCGATACCCAGTTTATCCAGCAAGCCCTGTAATTCTGCGTGGCTGGCAAAGCTGAGGGTGAGTCGGCCTTTACCTTGCTTGTTGGTTTGCACGCGCGCGGCCATGCCCAGCGCATCGGACAGGCTTTCTTCCAGCCGCAGCAGGTCGCGCGAGACCGCCACTGCAGCAGGTGCAAGCGCGACGACTGGTTCTTTCAGCTTCGCCACGCGGCGCTCGACCTCGCGCACCGACAGGCCGCGGGTTTCGACCTCGTGCGCCAATTCGCGCTGCGCGCCTGCGGAAAGCGGCAGCAGCGCGCGCGCATGGCCCATTTCGATCAGGCCGGCGGTCAACATGTCCTGTACCGGACGCGACAGGTTGAGCAGCCGCAGCAAGTTGGACACCGCCGCGCGCGACTTGCCCACCGCCTGCGCCACCGACTCGTGGGTCATGCCGAACTCGTGGATCAGGCGCTGCAAGCCCTGCGCTTCATCGATGGCGTTGAGGTCTTCGCGCTGGATATTTTCGATCAGGCCCATCGCCGCCACCGCGTCGTCGGCCACTTCGCGCAACAACACCGGCACCTCGTTCAACCCGGCCAATCGCGCCGCGCGCCAGCGCCGCTCGCCGGCAATGATCTCGAAGCCATCGACGGTTTCGCGCGCCAGGATCGGCTGCATCAGCCCCTGCGCCCGGATCGAATCGGCCAATTCCTGCAGCGACTCGCTGTCCATCTGCGTGCGCGGCTGGTATTTTCCGGGCGCCAGTTGCGACACGTTCATCATGCGCAGCTCGCCCTGCGGCGGCGCCGTGTTGTTCTCGCCGCCAAGCAGCGCGTCGAGCCCGCGCCCCAGCCCCTTAAGTCTGGCCATGTATCTTCTCCCTTGCTGTCAGGCCGGCACGCTTGAGCGTTTCTTCGGCCAGTTCCATATAGGCCTTCGCGCCCTTGCATTGCCGGTCGTAGACCAGTACCGGCAGGCCGTGGCTCGGCGCTTCGGCCAACCGCACGTTGCGCGGAATCACGGTGTCGTAAACCTTGTCGCCGAAATGCTGCTTGATCTGATCCGACACCTGTTGCGCCAGCGTGCTGCGCGGATCGAACATCACGCGCAGCAAGCCCTCAATCTGGATCGCCGGGTTCAGCCGCTGCTTGACCTTCTTGATGGTGGCGACCAGATCGGTCAGGCCTTCCAGTGCGTAGTACTCGCATTGCATCGGTATCAGCACGGACTCGGCCGCAGCGAAGGCATTCACGGTCAGCAGGTTCAGCGTCGGCGGGCAATCCATCAGGATGAAATCATAGTCATCCGCCACCAATTCCAGTGCGGACTTCAGGCGCATGTCGCGCTGCTCCAGATTCACCAGATCGATTTCGGCCCCCGCCAGTTCGCGGTTGGCTGGAATCACGTCGAAATGGCCGGGTTTGGAGCGCACTCGTGCCTCGGCGACACTCACCTGGTTGAGCAGAATCTGGTACACCGTCGGCAGTGCGGTGCGTTTCTCGATGCCCGCGCCCATGGTGGCATTGCCCTGCGGGTCGAGGTCGGCCAGCAGCACGCGCTGTCCAAGTTCGGCCAGGCTGGCGGCCAGGTTCACCGCTGTCGTCGTCTTGCCGACACCGCCTTTTTGATTGGCAATCGCCAGGATTCGACTCATACGACAGGCTCCAGAACGATCAAATGGCGGCTTGCTTCCAAACCCGGCACACGCAATTCGTGGTTAGCGCTCACTCTCACCCAATCCGGCAGAGTGGCGATCTCTTCGTGCGGAATCAGACCCTTCATCGCCAGCCAGCGGCCACCCGGCCTGAGCAGATGGCGGGTCAAGGTGACGAATTCCTTGAGGTCGGAAAATGCGCGCGAGGTGATGACATCGAACCCGGCTGGCGGATGAAAATCTTCCACCCGGCGAGTCACCACATTAAGATTGGCCAAGCCCAGTTCGGACTTGGCTTGCAGCAGAAAAGCCGTTTTCTTGGCAATGCTGTCGATCACCGTCACCTGCAGTTCCGGTCGTGCAATCGCCAGCGGAATGCCGGGCAACCCACCGCCACTGCCCACGTCAAGCACGCTTTCAGCCTGAAACAATGGCACTGCCGCCAGCGAATCCAGCAGGTGATGGCTCACCATGCGTTCAGGGTCGCGCACGGCGGTCAGGTTATACACCCGGTTCCATTTATCCAGCAAGGCGAGATAGGCCAGCAATTTCGCTTCGGCGCCTGCGGGCAAGACCAGATCCAGCGCGGCGACTCCCGCGGCAAGTTGCGTCGCGAGCGTCATGCGCTTTGCTTCTGCTCGCCAGGCTTGAGTCCGCGCTGTGTTTTGTCCGGCGCGAACCCGCGCTTGGCATACACCAGCAGCACCGAGATTGCCGCCGGGGTAATGCCCTGCAGCCTCGCCGCCTGGCCCAGGGTTTCAGGGCGCGCCTTTTGCAGGCGCTGGCGCACTTCCATCGACAGCCCGGTCAGCAGGCTGTAATCGATATCGACGGGGAAACGCAGGGTTTCCTGATCACGCTGACGGTCAACTTCATCGTTCTGGCGATCGATGTAACCCTGGTATTTGGCGGCGATTTCGACCTGCTCGGCGACGCTGGCATCATCGATCGCCTCGCCGCCACCAGGCAAGCTCAGCACCTGTGCGTAGCTCAGGGTGGGACGGCGCAGCAACTCGAACAGGCTGTATTCGTGATCGATAGGCTGGCCGATCAGGCGGATAGCCGCCTCCGCGGGCAGCATGGCCGGGTTGACCCAGGTTGCCTTGAGCCGCTCCGTTTCACGTGAAACAGCGTCGCGCTTGCGGCTGAAGACATCCCAGCGCGCGTCATCGACAACGCCCAGCGCACGACCGATTTCGGTCAGACGCATATCGGCATTGTCCTCGCGCAATTGCAGTCGATATTCGGCGCGGCTGGTGAACATGCGATAGGGCTCGGATACGCCGCGCGTGATCAGGTCATCGACCAGCACGCCGAGATAGGCTTCGTGCCGACCCGGGCTCCAGGCGTCCTTTTCCCGAACCTGCAGTGCCGCGTTGATTCCGGCCAGCAAACCCTGCGCAGCGGCTTCTTCATAACCCGTTGTACCGTTGATCTGTCCAGCAAAAAACAATCCGGCGATGGGCTTGGTTTCGAGCGAGGCTTTCAGGTTGCGCGGGTCGTAATAGTCGTATTCGATGGCATATCCGGGGCGCAGGACATGTGCATTTTCCAGCCCCGGGATCGAGCGCACGATAGCCAGCTGTACATCGAACGGCAGCGAGGTCGAAATGCCATTGGGATAGATCTCATGGGTGGTCAACCCCTCCGGCTCAAGGAAAATCTGGTGCGACGCCTTGTCGGCGAAACGGGTAATCTTGTCTTCGATCGAAGGGCAATAACGTGGCCCCACGCCCTCGATCACGCCGGTATACATAGGCGAACGGTCGAGCCCGCCGCGTATGATCTCGTGCGTCTGTTCGGTCGTGTGCGTGATCCAGCAAGGCCGTTGATCAGGGTGCATCGTCACGGCGCCCATAAACGAAAACACCGGCGCCGGATCATCGCCCGGCTGGGTTTGGATGCGGCTGTAGTCGATGCTGCGGCCGTCGATGCGCGGCGGCGTGCCGGTTTTCAGTCGCCCCACTGGCAAACTCAGCTCGCGCAAACGCGCAGCGAGCGACACCGAAGGCGGGTCACCCATGCGCCCGGCGGCAAAATTTTCCAGGCCCACATGAACCAGGCCGGACAGAAAAGTGCCCGTGGTCAACACCACCGCACGCCCCCCGAACACGATGCCGAGCTGGGTTTTCACGCCGACCACCTGATCGCCGTCTAGCACGAGGTCGTCGACTGCCTGCTGGAACAAGGTGAGATTGGGCTGGTTTTCCAGCCGCTGGCGAATCGCCGCCTTGTACAGCAGCCGGTCCGCCTGCGCACGGGTGGCGCGCACCGCCGGCCCTTTGGACGAGTTGAGTGTGCGGAACTGGATGCCCGACTCATCGGTAGCAATGGCCATCGCACCGCCCAAGGCATCGACTTCCCTAACCAGGTGCCCCTTGCCTATTCCGCCGATCGACGGATTGCATGACATCGCGCCCAGCGTTTCGATGTTGTGCGACAGCAGCAGCGTCTTCGCGCCCATGCGCGCGGACGCAAGCGCGGCCTCGGTGCCGGCATGGCCGCCACCGACCACGATCACATCAAACGAATCCGGGAAGTTCATCGCGACATTTTACCCGCTGCCAGCCAGAGTTTCACGTGAAACATCCACGCGACGCCCGGATCAACCAGCCTGCTTGGCCTCCAGCGCTTCCCAGCGCGCCAGCGCGTCGAGCAATTCGGCATCGATCGCTTCGCTGCGGGCCTGCAATTTGGCGGCACCTTTGGCGTCAGTTTGATACAGCGCAGGGTCGGCCAGCCGTCCTGCAATATCCATTTGCTCGGCTTCCAGCTGCTGGATGAGCGCAGGCAGGGCTTCAAGTTCACGTGCGTCCTTGTAATTCAGCCGGGATTTGGTAGCAGGCTTGGCCGCGGCAACAGGCCTGGAGGCCTCTGCCTTTGCAGCCGGCGCCTGGGTTTGCTGACGCTTCCAGGCCAGCCAGTCACCGTAGCCGCCGACGATTTCGGTCAGCTTGCCATCGCCCTCGAATACGATCGACTGCGTCACGACATTGTCGAGGAAAGTGCGGTCGTGGGAAACGATTAGCACGGTGCCGCTGTACTCCTGCAACAGCTCTTCGAGCAATTCCAGCGTATCGATGTCGAGGTCATTGGTCGGCTCGTCCAGCACCAGCAAATTGGCCGGACGCGCGAACAGGCGCGCCAGCAGCAGGCGATTGCGCTCACCACCTGACAAGGCGCTGACCTTGGCGCGCGAACGCTCGGCCGGGAACAAGAAGTCTTCCAGATAACTGATCACGTGCTTGCGCTGCCCGCCAATCTCAACAAAATCAGACCCGGGGGCAATCGTGTCGATCAGGGTGGCATCGTCGTTCAACTGGTTGCGAAACTGGTCGAAATACGCCACTTCGAGCTTGGTTCCCTGCTTGATGATGCCGGAAGTAGGCTGCAATTCGCCGAGGATCAGACGGATCAGCGTGGTCTTGCCGGCGCCGTTGGGGCCCAGCAAGCCCAGCTTGTCGCCGCGCAACAAGGTGCCGCTGAAATCGCGGATCAGCATGCGGTCGTCGTAGCCATAGCTGACGTGTTCCATTTCGGCGACGATCTTGCCCGAGCGGTCGCCCGAGTCGATCTGGAAACCCACTTGCCCGGTTTGGCCGATGCGCGCCTCGCGGGTCAGGCGCAACGATTCGAGCCGGCGCACCCGGCCCTCGTCGCGGCAACGCCGTGCCTTCACACCCTTGCGGATCCAGGCTTCTTCCTGTTTCCAGAATTTGTCGAATTTGCGGTTGTGCACCACTTCGATTTCCAGCTGCTCGGCTTTCTTAACCTGATAGGCGCTGAAATTGCCCTGATATTCACGCAACTGGCCACGATCCAGCTCGACAATACGATTGGCCACGTTGTCCAGAAAACGCCGGTCATGGGTAATGAACAGCAACGCGCCCTTGAAATCAGTCAACAGGCTTTCCAGCCATTCAATCGCCGCAAAATCGAGATGGTTGGTAGGCTCGTCGAGCAGCAGCAGTTCAGGATCGGTAACCAGCGCACGCGCCAGCGCCACGCGCTTTTTCAGCCCACCGGACAAGGTTTCGACCGTGCGGTCGGCATCCAGACCCAGCCGCTGCATGGTCTCCTCTACCCGGCTGTTCAGCCGCCAGGCATCGTGGACTTCGAGTTCTTGCGACAGCCGCTCAAAGTCTTCGTACGCGTCCATGTCGCCCTCGGCGACCCGATGCGCGGCAGCATGATAGTCGGCGAGCAGGCGCTGCGCTTCGCCCACGCCCTCGGCCACGGCCTCAAACACCGTATGACCGGGCTGAAACTGCGGCTCCTGCGGCACATACGCCAGCTTCAGCGCTGGCTTGCGCCAGACGTCGCCCGCATCCGGCGGATTGATTCCGGCGATGACTTTGAGCAAGCTGGACTTGCCGGTGCCATTGCGGCCAATCAGGCCAATGCGCTCGCCCGCATCGACCACCAGGGAGGCGCCGTCCAGCAGCGGGTGGTGGCCATAGGCCAATTCGAGGCGGTCAAAAGTAAGTAAAGGCATGATCTGGCAGTAAAAAGAGCGAGTGCGGGATTATCCGCGATTGAGCGCGGCATGGACGGCACGCGCGATATTTAATGCGTCCGGGGTGTCGCTATGCAAGCAAAGCGTATCGGCCAGTATCCGGATGCGGCCACCACTCAGGGTGCTGAGGGCTGCGCCCCGCGCCAGCGTATCCGCCTGTGCTGCTGCGGTCGCAGGTTCCACAATCAGCGCGCCGCTGGTTTCACGTGAAACCAACTGGCCGTTGATCTGGTAGCGACGGTCGGCAAAGGCCTCGTTCAAAACGGCCAGTCCGGCAGTCTGCCCAGCGGCAATCAGACGCGAGCCCGACAGGCCCAGCAGGATTAGCGTCGGGTCGAACGCCGCCACCGCCCGTGCAATCGCACGCGCCACGACCATGTCACGCGCAGCAACGTTGTAGAGCGCGCCATGCGGCTTAACGTGTGCCAGCCGCATGCCCCGCTTTGCGGCCTGTTCGGCCAAGCATTCGGTTTGCTGCGTGACCCATGCTGCGATTTCATCGGCCGATGCCGCCAATGCGCGACGCCCGAATTGTGCACGATCGGGATAGCTCGGGTGCGCGCCCGCCGCCACCCCGTATTCGGCCGCCAGAATCAGGGCGGCGCGCATGCTGGCCGCGTCGCCGGTGTGTCCGCCACAGGCAATAGACACCCGGTCCAGATACGGCATCAGGCTGGCATCATCGCAGCCTTCGCCGATGTCGGCGTTCAGCTCCATCATCCCCATTCCCCGATCGAGTCCGCTGCAACGGCGAGGGCCTGCGCCGCGTCGACTGCTATCGTTGCAAACCGCACCGTGTCGCCCGGTTGCAGCTGTGCCAGCCGCGGCCAGTCCGCGGCAATGACCCCGGCAATCACCGGATAGCCGCCAGTCACCGGGCCATCCCAACCGAGGATGATCGGCTGACCGTCCGGTGGAACCTGAACGGCGCCAGGCATCACCCCCTGTGACGGCAACGCTGACCGACGATGCGTTGCGGCTGCCCCCTGCAGGCGCAAGCCGCGTCGGTCAGACGCAGCCTTCACCCGATACGGGGTACAGAACAACGCCGCCAACCCGGCATCATCAAATTGATCCGCCTGAGGCCCCGCGATCACGCGCAAAGCCATGCCGTCCGGACGCGCAGCAAGCTCAGCGACCCGACCGCTCACCTCGGCCGCCGCCTCTCCGGTGGGCAACCTGTCTCCGGCTTGCAGCCTGCGCCCCTGATATCCGCCGAACCCGGCTGGCAGGAAGGTGCTGCGACTGCCCATCACCAGCGGCACTGTGATTCCGCCACGCACCGCCAGCCAGCAGCGGCAGCCCGCCTTCGCCCGCCCCAGCATCAGGCTTTCGCCCGCCGCCAGGGCCAGCGGGGCGTTCCATGGCACTGCCGCTCCGCTGCTGCGGGTGGCGCTGAAGCGCGCGCCTGCCAGCGCCACCACGCCACCGGCCGGAAAATGCAGCATCGGCCCGGTCAGCGTGACTTCAAGCCCCGCTGCCCCACGGTCATTCCCCACCAGCCGGTTGGCCGTCGCCAGCGCCAGCGGATCTGCGGCGCCACCGGCAGGCACGCCAAGCGCGCCGTAACCGGGTCGCCCCTGATCCATCACCAGATCGCACAGACCGGCACGCAGGACTTCAATCATGCGGCAACAAAACGCACACGATCACCCGGCAGCAGCAAGGCAGGAGCGGCCCGTTGCGGATCGAACATGCTCACATCGACCCGCCCAACCAGATGCCAGCCGCCGGGGCCACTGGTGGGATAAATCCCGCAATACCCGCCGCCGATGGCCACGCTTCCGGCAGCCACCCGCACGCGCGGCGATGCCCGGCGCGGCGCGTGCAAAGCAGCGGGCAAGCCGCGCAAGTAAGGAAAGCCCGGCTGAAACCCCAGAAAGGCGACACGGTATTCCACCGCTGAATGGCTATGGATATAGGCTGCACGATCCATTCCTGCCTGCTGCGCCAGCTCGTCCAGATCGAGCCCTGCTGCACCGCCGTATTCGACGGTGATCTGGTGCAGCGTTCCGCTGGACTCTGGCCGGCTCGCCGCGTCCAGACTCAAGGCCTGGCGCAAGTCCGCTGACATCGCCGCGCCGCGGCGCAAAATCAGCAGCACATTGCCGTCTGCCGGAATGAGGTCCTCGATTTCCGGCAATTCCAGCCCGGCAAGCGCCGTGTAGCGTGCCAGTGTCGCCTCGCCCGTTTCCAGCCGCACGCCACGCTCACTCACCCAGCGCCAGATTACAGCGGTTGTGCGTTGGCCGGTTTTTTGCGGGGAAAGTCCAGAGAATGAATGGTCGAAGTCTTGCGTCATGCGGCTCGGTTTCGCGGTGCTTCCGTTGACGGCCAGTGTACCGGCAACTCGAGTGCATGCAATCTGCTGGCGATTACAAGCTGCTGAAAACGTTGGAGAAGGCAGATAAAGCAGCGATTCGTGAATCCCCGCCGCTTTCCTGCCAGCCCGCTGTCGAGTCAATCAGAACGCTCGGTCAGTCGCTCACGGCGGACTGGCTTGCCCACAGCGCATCCAGGTTTGTGATGCCCCACTTGGCCGCGTCCTCGCGGCCGACAATCTTTTCCGTCGAACCGGGGCGCGAAAGATCGAGCATCTCCGGCACGATGCAGGTTTGTGATTTGGTCGAGAAGAAGACTTTGACGCGCGGCGCCAGCAGCGATTTTTCCGACTGCTCGATCACCACCGCCAAACGGCCTGAGCTCAATTTTACCAACGAGCCATTGGGGTAGATGCCTATGCTCTTGATGAATGCCTGAAATACGCGCTCGTCGAAATGACTTTTGCTCCATTCGGTCATTTTGCGGATGGATTCCGCCGGGTCCCAGCCCGCCTTGTAGGGGCGGTTGGAGGTGATGGCATCGTAGACATCGCACACCGCCCCCATTTTGGCAAAAAGGCTGATTGCATCGCCCGCGAGCCGGTCAGGATAGCCGCTGCCGTCGATCTTTTCGTGGTGGTGCAAACAGACATCCAGCACGATGGCGCTGATGCTGTTGCTTTCGACCAGCAGGCGATGGCCCTCGGCCGGATGTCGCTTGATAACGTCAAACTCAAAGTCGGTGAGTTTGCCGGGCTTGTTCAACACCGCCATCGGCATCACGGATTTACCCAGGTCATGCAACAGGCCGGCCATACCGGCTTCGCGCACTGCCTTCTCGTCCAGATTCAATTGCCGCCCCAGCGACACCATCAACGCGCACACCGCAACGGAATGCATGTAGGTGTAATCGTCGGCGGACTTGATCCGCGCCAGACTGATCAGCGCGCCCGGATTGCGCATCACCGACGAGGAGATTTCCTCGACCAGCTCGCCGACCGCATCGGCATTGATGGCGTTGCCCATGCGCACTTCCTGAAACATTGAAATAACCGCCCGCCTGGCCTTGGCGCAGATCATGGCGGCCTGCCTGAGCTCATCACTCATTTCCGCCGGCCCAGGCGATTTCATCCGTTGCGCGACCTCCGCCTCCATCAGGACTTCGGTGGCGGACTGTTCGACCGCCGTCTGGGACACCGCCGGGGTTTCGGCCGATACATCCAGACCCTTGTCGACATCAATCCAGACCTCGGTAATACCACTCGCGAGGATGCGCTTGATCTCATCCGGATCGGTCAGGATGAACTTGCTGCGCCAGAAGGGATGATCCATCCACGAACCGCACAGCTCGTGCAGATGCATACCCAATTGCAGGTTTTTGGCTTGGATTTTTTTCAGCACAGCGTCGTGTTTGATGGCGAGCATCTATCAGCATTAAGCAGGTCTATCGTTAGCGGCTACTCCATACGTATCTTGACCCGGCCGGCACGTATGCACGCAAAACGCGGCTCAAAACGGCCAACCGATGAACGGTCATTGATATTCGTAACCATATAACTAATCATATAGCCATGAAAACCCATTACCTCATCCATGGCATGCCTCCCGAGTGGTCGGGGGTCGCGCTTGTCTTTACCGCCCTCGGCGACGACTGGCGGCAGCGCATCCTGCTGGCCTTCGAGCCGGGCGAACGGCTTTCCATCAAGGACATTGCCGACGCGCTGCCGCTATCGCGAACCGCAGTGGTACATCACCTCGGCGTATTGCGCGACGCCGGCATTCTGATTGCAGAAAAGTCCGGCCGGTCCGCTATGTATCACCTGGACGAAAGCCGCCTGCAGTGGGCCCTCGACGCGCTCCGCACCTATATCCAAACCCTGCATCCGGACCCTTCTCTGAATCTGGAAACTGACCATGCGTAAAGCCATCAAGCTGTTGCTGAAAGCCCTGTTTAGCCTGCTGTTCCGCGTACAGGGCCACGGCAGCCTGCCGCCCCATCAAACCGGCCAGCGTCTGCTCATCGTGGCCAACCACGAATCCTTTCTCGACGGTATGCTGCTCGGCCTGTTCCTGCCGCTCGACCCGGTGTTCGTGGTCAACACCGACATCGCCCGGCAGCCGCTGTTCAAGGCGGTGCTGGCGCTGGTGGACTATCTTGCGGTCGATCCGACCAATCCGCTGGCGATGCGCCGCGTGGTCAAGCTGCTGGAATCGGGGCGGCCAGTGGTCATTTTCCCGGAAGGCCGCATCACCACCACCGGCGGCCTGATGAAGGTCTACGACGGCCCGGCCTTTGCCGCTTCGCGCACCGGCGCCACCATTGTGCCGGTGCGCATCGACGGCGCGTCGCGCACCTATTTCAGCCGGGTGTCGGCCAACTATCCGAAATCGCTGCTGCCGCGCCTGACCCTGTCGATCCAGCCCGCCGTCAGCATCCCGGTGCTGAATGGGCTCACGGCGAAAGCCCGCCGCCAGGAAGCCGGCGAGCACATGCGCAGGATCATGCAGCACATGCTGTTTGCCTCGCATCCGCGGCAAACCCTGCCCGCCGCCTTCCTCGATGCGGTGGCAATCTACGGCAGCCAGCGCCCCTGCCTCGAAGACATGAAACCCTCGCGCCTGACTTATGGCGACACCCTGAAGATGGCGCTGGCGCTGACGCGCCTGACCGCGCGCGTTACCCGGCCCGGCGAAACCGTCGGCGTGCTGATGCCGAGCGCCGCATCGACGCTGGGCCTGCTGCTCGGTCTGCAGACCGGCGGCCGCGTCCCTGCGATGCTCAATTTCACCGCCGGCGCCGAAGGCATGCAGTCGGCCTGCCATGCGGCCGGCATCCGCACGCTCATCACCTCGCGCGCCTTCATCGAGAAGGCCAAACTCGAACCCGTGATCGCCGCGCTCAGCGGCATCCAGCTGCATTTTCTGGAAGACCTGCGCACGCAGATCACGCTGGCCGACAAGCTGTGGATCGCGCTGGCCGTGCTGTTTCCGCGCAGCGTGATCCGCGCAAGCGACCCCGAGCAACCCGCCGTGGTGCTGTTCACCTCCGGCACCGAAGGCAAGCCCAAGGGCGTGGTGCTGTCGCACCGCGCGCTGCTCGCCAACGTCGCGCAGATCCGCGCGGTGATCGACATCACCCCGGCCGACAAGGTGCTGAACGTGCTGCCGCTGTTCCATTCCTTCGGCCTGACCGGCGGCGCATTGTTGCCGCTGCTGTCGGGCGCCGAAGTGGTGCTCTACCCGACACCACTGCATTACAAGGTCATCCCCGAACTGGCCTACGACCGCAACTGCACCGTGCTCTACGGCACCAGCACCTTCCTCGGCCAGTACGCCAAAAATGCCCACGGCTACGATTTCCACAAGCTGCGCTACGTCATCGCCGGCGCGGAAAAGCTGGCCGACAGCGTGCGCACGGCCTGGGTCGAAAAATTCGGCATCCGCATTTTCGAAGGTTACGGCGCCACCGAAACCGCGCCGGTGCTGGCGGTCAACACGCCGCTGGCGTATCAGGCCGGCAGCGTCGGCCAGTTGCTGCCGGGCATCGACGCCCAGGTGATCGCGGTGCCTGGTATCGAGCGCGGCGGCATGCTGCACGTACGCGGGCCCAACCTCATGTCGGGCTACCTGCGCTTCGAGGCGCCGGGTCGGCTGGAGCCGCCGGCGAGCGAGGCTGGCGACGGCTGGTACAACACCGGCGACGTGGTCGAGATCAACCCCGCAGGCTTCGTGACCATCCTCGGCCGGGTCAAGCGCTTCGCCAAGATCGCCGGCGAAATGGTGTCGCTCGAAGTGGTGGAAAAACTCGCCGTCGCCGCCTCGCCCGCTCACCCGCACGCCGCCACCAGCGTGCCGGATGAAAAACGCGGCGAAGCCATCATCCTGTTCAGCACCGACCCGGCACTCAGCCGCGAACACCTGCAGCAAGCCGCGCGCGAACACGGGTTGCCGGAAATCGCCATCCCGCGCGCGATCCGCCTGCTCGCTGCCCTGCCCGTGCTGGGCACCGGCAAGACCGACTATCAGATGCTGAAAACGCTGGCGGCCACCGCGTGAAGCGCCGCAGCTTTCTGCTCGGGCTGGGCGCAGTCGGTGCCGCCGCATGGGCCGGCAGCCGCTGGTGGCCGGACGGCGAATGGCGCAATCCCTGCCTGCCCGACCTGCCGCAGGCGCTGGCCGGGCACCCGCTGGTGCGCGCCGCATGGGCGGGACTCGACCCGGCCCAGGTGTGGGACATGCACGTGCACGTCGCCGGCACTGGCGACAGCGGCAGCGGCATGCAGGTCAACCCGGCGATGGACAGTCTGGCGCATCCGGTGCTGTATACGCAGAAACGCGTGTTCATGGATGCGGCCTGCGCGTCGGGTTCGCACGGCGTCGATGCCGCCTATCTCGACCGTCTGCTGCAGCTCGCCACCGCGTTTCCGCCGGGGGTGAAATTCATGCTCTACGCCATGGAGCAATTTCACGACGACGGCGGCCACGCCCACGACATCCACACCGGCATCCACGTGCCCAACGCCTACGTGCGCACACTGGCGCAGACTTACCCGGAACGCTTCGAGTGGGTCGCCTCGATCCACCCCTATCGCAGCAACGCGGTCGCCTACCTCGAACAGGCCATACGCGACGGCGCGCGCGCCGTGAAATGGCTGCCCTCGGCCATGGGGATCCATCCTGCCTCCGCACAATGCGATGCGTTCTACGCCGCACTCAAACGCCACGACCTGCCGCTGATCGTCCACACCGGCACCGAGCTGTCGGTCAACAGCGAAGGCCACAGCCAGGATCACAACAACCCCCTGCACTTGCGGCGACCGCTGGCCGCCGGCGTGCGCGTGGTCGCCGCACACTGCGCTTCGCTGGGCCAAGACCGCGACTGGGACGCCGGCGACCAGGCCGGAAAGGTGTCCAGCTTTACGCTGTTCACCCGCCTGATGAACGAGCCGATCGGCGTCAAGCTGTATGGCGATCTATCCGCGATTCCACAATTCCACCGCTACCGCATCCTGCCGACGCTGCTGGAAAATGCCAGCTGGCAGGCGCGTCTGCTCAACGCCTCCGACTACCCGCTGCCCGGCATCCTGCCGATTTATCTGCTCAAGGAACTGGTACGCGCGGGCCTGCTGAAAGCCGACGAGGCCGAGGTGCTGCATGCGATTCGTCGTCACAATCCGCTGCTGTTTGATTTTGTAATGAAGCGCTCACTTACCTGGAATGGCAAACAATTCGATGCACGCTGTTTTGAAACGCGCGCATTCTTCGACCGGACAACAGGAGTCTCGACATGAACTGGCTATGGGTCATCCTCGGCGCCATCGGCGGCGCATTGCTGCTGCAGCAAAGCGGCGGCCTGCTGCTCGGTGCGATTCTGGGCGGCATGGCCAGCCGCCTGTCGCGCAGCCGGCGCAGCGAACGGGCGTTTGAAAAACGCCTGCGTGAGCTGGAGCGGAAACTGTCCCAACTCGAACGGGTTGAAGCCGCAGCGGATGAAACCCAAGCTGCCGAAGCGCCCGCTTTTGTTCATGCAGCCGAGCCGGGCCCGCCCCTCGCCACCGTCGCGGCTCACACATCCGCAGCGGAGCCCGCCGCCATTGAAGCCCCGGCCGCACCCCTGCCAGCCACTCCACCCACCCCACAGAAGTCAGCACCCGCTTACATCGATCCCACGTGGCCACGTGAGCCCAACCCCTGGATCAGCCGCCTGCTGAGCGGCAATCTGCTGGCCAAGGCGGGCGTCGTGCTGCTGTTTTTCGGCGCCGCGTCCGGCCTCAAGATGGCGGCCGACTATGGCCTGTTCCCGCCCGGCGTGCGACTGCTGCTGGCGGCGCTGGCGGGCGTGGCGTTGATCGCCTTCGGCCACAACCGCGCGCGCCAGAATGTCCAGCAAGCTTTTGGTTTCGCCGTGCAGGGCGGCGGCTTTGCGCTGTTGTACCTGAGCCTGTATTTCGCCTTCGCACGCTATGGCTATGTCGACGCCACCCCCGCGTTTGCCGGTTTTGCGCTGCTCGGCGTGAGCTGCGCGCTGCTGGCGATGCGGCAGAACAGCGAAGCGCTGGCCTGGCTGGGTCTGGCCGGGGCATTTTTCGCACCCGCGCTGGCGTCGAGCGGCGGCAACCAGTACCGGATCCTGTTCGCCCACTTCCTGCTGCTCGACCTGTTCATCGTGGCGATCGGCAGCCGCACCGGCTGGCGCAGCCTGAACCTGCTCGGTTTCTTCCTCACCACGCTGTTCGGCCTGGCCTGGGCGCTGGCGCGCTATGAAACGGCGTTCCGCGCCGACATCGAAGCCTTCCTGCTGGCGTTCTTTGTGCTGTACACGCTGGCGCCCGCCCTGCTCGCGCATTACCGCCAGCCCGCCAGCCGGAGCTGGCTGGACGGCACGCTGCTGTTCGGCGTGCCCGCCGTGGCGGCCATGGTACAGGGCGCGCTCGGTTACGAACGCGACTATCTGGCGCTGACCGCGCTGCTGGCCGGGCTGTATTACCTGGGGCTGGCCGCGCTCACCCGCGCCAGCGACAACCCGGTGCTGCCGCGCGCCTTTGTCGCGCTGGCCATCACCTGCCTCACCGTGGCGATCCCACTTTACTTCGGCGCGCACGTCACCGCCGTCTTCTGGGCGCTGGAAGGCGCGGCCGTGCTGGCGTTCGGTCTGTCCCGCCAGCGGCCGCTGGCGCTGATCGTGGGTGCGGCGATTCAGGGGCTGGCGGCGTTGCGGCTGCTCGACGCGCATGCCTTTCACAACCTATCCACCCTGTTCCTTAACGATTTCTTCCCCGGCGCACTCGCGCTGGCGCTGGCCGGCGGCTATAGCGCGTGGCGTTTGCAGCGGCATGCGCGCCCGCTGTTGCTGCAGGGCATCGCCCTCGGCTGGGCCGTGATCTGGTGGCTGCTGGCAGGCTGGAACGAAGCGACGGCCCAGCTGCCGGCCGGCCAGACCCCGGGCGCGGTGCTGCTATGGATGAGCGCCGGCGCACTGGCGCTGGAAGCCCTCGCGACCCACCTCGACTGGATCAGCGGACGCTACGCCGCCCTCGCCCTGTGGCCCGTCACCCTGCTGGCGCTGCTCGCCGCCACCGGCAACAGCGGCCATCCGCTCGCCCACGGGATGGCGCTCGCCCTGCCGCTTGCCTTCGGCGCCGGCTACTGGATGCTGCATCGCCAGCAGGCCGCCGGCCTGCACGTGTGGCTGCAAGCCCGTCATCTCGCGCTGTTCTGGATGCTGATGCTGGCTGCTGTACTTGAGGCCGGCTGGCAGGCCGAACAGTTCGCGCCCGCCACCCCGTTGTGGGCGCCGGTCGCCATCCTCTCGGTGCTGTGTCTCGGCCTGCTGGGTTTGCGCCAGTTGCAGCAGTGTAATGTCTGGCCGGCGGCCGGGCTCGAGTCGCTGTACGACCTGGTTGCGCCCTCGCCGCTGGCCGCAGGGCTGGTCGTGGGCGTGGCGCTGCTCAATCTCAACTTCAGCGGCCGCTGGAACTTGCCCTATCTGCCGCTGCTCAATCCGCTCGACCTCATCAGCCTCGTCGCGCTGGCCTGCTTGTGGCAGCGCTGGAACACGCCCGGCTGGCAACAGCACACCGGTCACATTGGGCTGGCAGGATTGAGCGCGCTGGGACTGCTGTGGCTGACAGCGCTGTGGGCGCGCATCGCCCATCACTTTCTCGACGTGGCGTTCAGCGGCGCGGCCTTACAGCATTCCGCACTGTTCCAGGCCGGCGTGTCGCTGCTGTGGACGGCCGTCGCCATCGCCGCCATGCTGCTGGGCTCGCGCCGCCTCCTGCGGCAGACCTGGTTTGCCGGCGTCGGCCTGCTCGGCATCGTCGGCCTCAAGCTGCTGTTCCTCGACCTCGGCCAGGCCAGCCTCGCCACCCGCACCGCCACCCTGCTCGGCATGGGCGGCCTGATCCTGATCGCGGGATATTTCGCCCCCGCCCCCCCGAAAAACCAACCCGCCTGAACGCACCCATGAACGCAGAACGCAACGTTTTCTCCCTGCATCTTCCGCTCGCTTCCGCCCCGATGTTCGCCCTGCTGGGGGCGCAGTTCGTCTCGGCGCTGGCCGACAACGTGCTATTCATCCTGGTGCTGGCGCTGATCCGCGAAAGCGGCGGCAATGGCATGATTCCGCTGGTGCAGGAGTTCTTCGTGTTCGCCTTCATCCTGCTGGCGCCTTTCGTCGGCCCCTTCGCCGACAGCCAGCCCAAAGGCCGGGTGATGCTGCTGGCCAATGGCATCAAGCTGCTCGGCGCGGCTTACATCCTGGCCGGGGGCAACGCGCTGGTCGGCTATGCCATCGTCGGCGCCGGCGCGGCGGCTTACTCGCCCGCCAAGTACGGCATCCTCACGCAGTTTTTCGACCCCGCCAGACTGGTCAAGGCCAACGGCTGGCTGGAAGGTTCGACCATCGCCGCCATCCTGCTGGGCGTGGTGCTGGGAGGCTTTCTCGCCGACCACAACATAAAGCTGGCCTTGTGGCTGGCGGTCGGGCTGTATGGTCTGGCCTCGCTGCTGAATCTGTTCATCCCCAAGCTGCCGCCGGAAAAAGCCCTGCAGCACGGCCGCGCCTGGCATTTCCTGCAAGCATTCTGGAGCGACGTAAAAACCCTGTTCAGGCTCCCCGACGCACGCTTTTCCCTGCTCGGCACCGGCCTCTTCTGGGCCTGCGGCGCCACCCTGCGCCTGCTGCTGTTCGCCTGGGTGCCGGCCGCGCTGCTGATCGACGACACCCAGACCCCGGCCAACCTGATGGGCGTGGTGTCCATCGGCATCGTCATCGGCGCTACGCTGGCGGGCTTGATGGTCAAGCTCTCCAACGTCAACCGCGTGCTGTTGGGTGGCGTCCTGCTCGGGCCGCTGATCCTGGCACTGGCGTTCCAGAGCGGTTTCACCTCGAGCGCGCTTTTGCTCGGCGCGATCGGGCTGGCCGGTGGCTATTTTGCGATTCCGCTCAACGCACTGTTGCAGGAAACCGGCCACGAAACCATCGGCGCCGGACGCGCGCTGGCGGTGCAAAACTTTACCGAAAACAGCTTCATGCTGCTGATGGTGGGGATTTACTACGCCATCTCACAATACGATCTGGATGCGCAGCAACTCGTCGCCGTATTCGGCGGCTTCATGCTGCTGGGGATGAGCTGGCTGGCGCTGGGCCGGCTGCGCCTTTCGCGCTGAACGCCAGCCAATAAAAAAGGGTTCCACGTGGAACCCTTTTTGTCATGCCGGAATCAAGCTTGCAGCTTAATCCTTGAAGCGGCCACGCACACCGGCGCGGGCAGGTGCATTGCCTGGGCCACGGTTGCTATCGCTGCCATAGCTGCGGCCGGCACCCGGGTTGGCGCTGCGCGCTGGGCGATCACCGTAGGCACGCGCCTGGGGGCGGGCTTTGGCTTCGCTCTCGCGCTTCTTCCAGTACTCGACGCTGTTGCCGTCGACATCAGGACGCGGTGCGCGCTCAACTTCAGCCCGGTTGCCTTCACGCGGTGCAAAGGTACGCGGCGCCTTGTCAAATGAACCCCGTGCGGCATTATCAAAGCGATTGCCACGCGGGGCGGCATCCGCACGCGGACGATCGCCTGCGGGACGCTCGCTGCGCGCGCCACGGTCACGGTTGTCCTGGCTGTCGCCACGCGGCGGACGGTCACCGTAGGCGCGCGGTGCGCCATCGTTACGCGGTGCGCCGTAGCCGCCAGCTGAATGGTTGCGCTCGCCGCCGCCAAAGCTGCGTTTTTCGCCAAAGCCGCCAGTGCTGCGGTTGCCGCCATTACCACTGCGCGGACGACCATTGCCCGAAGCCGGACGGCCGCTGCCACCGCTCTGCGGACGCTGCGTCGGCTCCAGACCCGGCAGGGTGTGGATTTCGATGCGGTTGCCCGTATAGCGCTCGATGTTCTTCACCAGACCGCCTTCGCGCATCCCGGCAAAACTCACCGCGATACCGGTGCGACCGGCGCGACCGGTGCGGCCAATGCGGTGCACGTAGTCTTCGGCTTGACGCGGCAGATCGAAGTTGATCACATGGCTGATGCCTGCGACGTCGATGCCGCGCGCGGCAACGTCAGTCGCGACCAGCACCTTGGTGCGGCCTTCGCGCAGACGCTGCAGCGAACGGTTGCGCGCGCTTTGCTGCATGTCGCCATGCAAGGCATCCGAAGCGAAACCGCTGTCGGCCAGCATGTCGGACAACTCTTCTGCGCTTTTCTTGGTCGCGGCAAACACGATCGCCTGCGTCATGTCGGCGTCACGCAGCAGCGAATCGAGCAGACGCGTTTTGTGGTCCATGTTGTCGGCGTACAGCAGGCGCTGTTCGATCTTGGATTCGGTATGCGGAACCGCCGCGATTTCGATGCGAACTGCGTTTTTGGTCAGTTCACGTGCCAGATTGCCCACCACGCCATCGAGCGTTGCCGAAAACAGCAAGGTCTGGCGATCGGCCGGGCAGCGCTTGGCGATGGCCTGGATGTCGTCGACAAAACCCATGTCCAGCATGCGGTCGGCTTCGTCCAACACAAGCACTTCAATGCGCGAAAAGTCGATCTTGCCGCGCTCCAGATGGTCAATCAAACGACCCGGCGTTGCCACCACGATGTCAACTGGCTGGCTCAAACGCTTGAGCTGCAAGCCATACGGTGCGCCGCCCACCAGGCAGGCGGTGCGAAAACGACGCATCCCGCTGCCGTAGGTGATCGCAGCCTTTTCAACCTGCAGGGCCAGTTCGCGTGTCGGCGTCAACACCAACACACGCGGGCCAATGCTCTTGCTGGGCGACTCGGTCAGCAAACGCTGCAACGACGGCAACAGGAAGGCGGCTGTCTTGCCGCTGCCGGTGTGCGACGACACCAGCAAATCGCTGCCGTTCATGGCAGCAGGAATCGATTGCTGTTGCACCGGCGTCGCGGTCGTATAACCGGAGGTGGAAACAGCATTGAGGATGATGGGATCAAGACCCAATTCGGAAAATTGCATGACTAACCTTTTTAATGAGCGCACCTGGCCAAAGGGCACAAAAACGCGCTATCCAGACCCGCCCAAAACCAGACAGGTCAAATATACGAACCGGATATGAAGCGGCGTTAGATTGGCTCAGTCCAAAAAGGATCAATCCAGGAACGCCCACGGGTCGCGTCGATCACATCGGCGCCAACCACAAGACTTGTCACTGCCCGCAAGGCGCGAGCGGTACAAAAGAGAGGTCGAAGACGATGGGGCTGTGAGAACAGTCCCGAGGCACGGCGGCTGAAACTTCGCCTGCCCACTTGCTGTATGCACAACGCTGCGCAGTATATCAGAAAACGCTGATTTTACAGTGCCCTTTTGACATCCTGCCTGACGCCACGGTTTGAATCTTGGCAAACAGGCTCATGCCGGCTGATACAGCTTGCGATACAGCCCATCGCGGTCAATCAGTTCGTCATGCCCGCCCTCTTCCACCACGCGGCCATTCTCGAACACCAGAATGCGATCCGCCTCGCGCACCGCCGACAGCCGGTGCGCAATGATGAGCGTGGTGCGGCCGGCCAGAAACGTGTGCATCGCCTGATGCAGCTGGTGCTCGGTGGCGCTGTCGAGCGCGGAGGTGGCTTCGTCGAGAATCACGATACTGGGCTGGGCAACGATCATCCGTGCAATCGCCAGGCGTTGCCGCTGACCGCCCGACAGCCGCACACCCTGGCGTCCCACTACCGTGTCGAGCGCGTGGGGCAAGGCGGCGATGACGTCCTTCATCTGCGCGATTTCCAGCGCCTGCCACAGCGTAGCGTCATCCGCCGCGCGTCCGAGCGTTAGGTTGGCGCGCACGCTGTCATTGAACAGCACCGGATGCTGCAACACCACGCCCACGTGCTCGCGCACCGTTTCCCAGCCGATCTCCGTCACCGGCGCGTCACCGTACACAATCCGCCCCGCTTTCACCGGATACAGACCCAGCAAGGCCTGCACCAGCGTCGACTTGCCGCCGCCCGACGCGCCCACCAGCGCGACTTTCTCGCCCGGTGCAACTGTAAGGCTGACGTCGTCCAATACGCTTTCGCCATTTTCCTCATAGGAAAAGCTCACGTGTTCCAGCGCGATGCCGACGGTCACCCGGCCCGCAAACGGATCGCGCTGTGCGTGATGCGCCGGTTCGTCCTTCAGGCCAAGCAGCGCGTTGATCCGGCCCAGCGCAGCATTGGCGGCAAACCATGAATACTGCATGTTCACCAGTTCCTGCACCGGCGTCATCATGAACCAGAGGTAGCCGAACACCGCCAGCATCTCGCCAATGCTGAGGGTGGAATACACCACCATCAGCATCGCCAGCATGCGGAAAACGTCAAACCCCGCCAGGAAAACAAAAAAGGATATGCGGCTCATCGCGTCCGACTTCCAGGCGAACGCAGCGGCATGCCGACGGATATCGGCGGCGCGCTCGCTGACCCGCGCGAGGTAATGCTTCTCGCGGTTCATTGCACGAATTTGCGTCAGCGCATCGAGCGTTTCGGCAAGCGCATCCTGAAACACCTCGAACGCGCGGTTCTCGTGTTTCTTCAGGTCTTTCACCCGCTTGCCGAGCCGGGTGGAAAACAGGATCACCACCGGGTTCAGCAGCAGGATGAACAGCGCCAGCTGCCAGTGCATCCAGAACAGCACTGCCGCCACCCCAATCAGCGTCAGCACCGAGACAACCAGGCCGGAAATCGACGCGCCCAGAAAACTGTCGATGGCATTGAGATCGGTGACGAAATGCGAGGTCACGCGCCCGGCGCCCACCGTTTCGAATTCGGACAGCGCGATTTTCGACAGCCGGTTCAGCATCTGCACGCGGATGCGGTACACCACCTCCTTCGCCAGCAGCGAAAACGTCCGCCCCTGCCACACATGCAGCAGGATCGAGGCGAGCCGCAGCACTACGGTCAGCAGCAGCGCCACACCAATAAACAACACCGGCCCATGCCAGGCCGCGGGCGTCCATGCGGCGATATGGGCAACGAACGCGGCAGGGTGATGCAGCAGCACCTCGTCCACCATCAGCGGCAGCAGCAACGGCACCGGAACCGCCGCCATCACCGCCAGCAGCGCAATGAAATTGGCCTGCGCAAGACGGCTGCGATGCGTGCGGATTTCAGCGTAGATCGCTTGCCAGGTCAGCATGAAAATATTTGCCCAAAACTGAGAATGCGCAGCACCACGTCTAGAAAAATGGCACGAAGCCGCTGCTGCACAACCCTTGAAAAATGGATTTTCAAAACGGGAACAATTCCGGGAACACTTTCAGATTTGTTTTCCCAAACGAGGCCAGCCTTCACTAATCCTGAAGAAACCGCACATTGAGGCCGAAGAAGGGAACGGTCTCAGGGCTTGGGCAGTTCCGCAATGACAAGTATCTGAATATGACGCATATCACGGGTAAATTCTGGAAATAGCCGAAATAGCAAACGCCGTAAAGGTTTACGGGGATCCCACCACTCCTGATGGATTCCGATTACATCCAAAACTCGGTAGCCTCGTTCCTCGAATAAGGCAACGACACTCTTCTGGGTAAAAAACCGTAAGTGGGTTCTATCGCGGATACCCAGCTCTTCGTACCTCCAATCCTTATCCAAGATAAGGTGCTCAAGGTTATCTATGTGGCGAACGTTTGGAACACAGCAATTAATCCGCCCCCCCGGCTTCAACTTGCTGCGACAAAGATCCAGAGCCATGACTGGATCACTCATATGTTCCAGCGAGTCATTGAAAAGGATCAAGTCGAAATACTCGTCTGGCAGGTGGACTGACGGGCCAAAAAAATCGTTAATTACGTGATCAAGCCGTTCCTTGGCCACAGCGGCAGAGACATCGTCTGGTTCCACTCCCCAGACCTCGACATCATTGACAGACTTTAGTGCCTGACCAAACGCGCCTTTTGCGCAGCCTACGTCAAGAACGGTCTTCACGTCGGCTGGAACGTGAACCAACAGGTTTTTTCGAAAAAGATCTGGATAGTCAGTACGACCCATAATAGTCATCCAAAAAAATCATCATCTCTTATCAATATAGATTGGAAATAGTTCGAAACGATCAACATCCCCAATCCCAACGGTAGCCTACCGCCGATCCAGCCGCGGGCAATCCAGACGACAGGCGAAGATCGCACCGCCGTAGAAGACCGCCGCCCGTGGCCATCTGGTCGACCCCACGATTTTTGATGTCGTGAATCGCCAGAATATCGATTACGGTCATGTCAGCGATTTGCTCATGCCGATGGGCGGGATCACTATTCAAGACACGCTTGATGTCCGCTGTTCAAAATAGGCGTTTGGGAACACCTGTAGGAACAACTCAATGCGAATTCACGTCGAATGTGCAAGTGTCCCGGAGTTCTTATTTGCCAATACAGAACTTGCTGAAAATCTCGCCCAGCAAATCGTCTGCGGTGAATTCGCCGGTGATATCGGCCAGAGCCGCCTGCGCCAATCGCAGCTCCTCGGCGAACAACTCCAACTGGCTGAGGGTTTCGCGCGCCGCCGCCACGTGCGTTGCCGCGCGCCCCAGCGCATCGAGGTGGCGCGCACGCGCCATGAACACGCCCTCGCCCGCCGCTTGCCAGCCGGCCGCCGCCAGCAGCTTTTCGCGCAGCAGTTCCACTCCGGCACCGGTTTTGGCTGACAGCCAGATCTCATCGCCGGATACGCGCGGCTCTTCGTGCATGGCATCGATCTTGTTGTGGATCGTCAGCCGCACCACCGCTGGCAGCCGCGCCAGAATCGCCCGCTCGTCTGCGCCCACGCCATGCGCCGCATCCACCAGCAGCAGCGCCACATCGGCGTTGTCCAGCGCCGCCCAGGTGCGCGCAATGCCGATTTTTTCGACCGCATCGTCGGTCTCGCGCAAACCTGCCGTATCAATAATGTGCAACGGCACGCCCTGAATCTGGATCGCCTCGCGCACTGTATCGCGCGTAGTTCCGGCAATCTCCGTCACAATCGCCGCCTCGAATCCGGCCAGCTGGTTCAGCAAACTCGACTTGCCCACATTCGGCTGTCCGATCAACACCACCGTCAGCCCCTCGCGCAACAACGCACCCTGCCGCGCCTGTGCGCGCACGCCAGCCAAGGCGGCTTCGATGCGGTCAAGCCGGCCGAACGCATCGGCCTGTTTCAAAAAATCGATTTCTTCTTCGGGAAAATCCAGCGTCGCCTCCACCAGCATGCGCAGCCGGGTCAGGGCTTCCAGCAACTCGTGTATCCGTGCCGAAAACGCGCCAGACAGCGAACGCACCGCCGAGCGCGCCGCCTCGGTCGACGCCGCGTCGATCAAATCGGCCACCGCCTCCGCCTGCGCCAGATCCAGCTTGCCGTTGAGATAGGCGCGCCGGGTGAACTCGCCCGGGCCGGCCAGACGCGCACCCAGCTCGATACAGCGCTGCAATATCAGATTGAGCACCACTGGGCCACCGTGCCCCTGTAGCTCAAGCACGGCTTCACCGGTAAATGAATGCGGCGCTGCAAACAGCAGCGCGATGCCCTCATCCAGCGTCGAACCCTCAGCGTCAAGAAAACGGGCAAATGTCGCATGACGCGGAGCCGGCACCCGCCCGAGCACCGCCGTAGCAAGTGGCGCAACATCTGTTCCCGACACCCGCACAACCCCCACTCCGCCACGCCCTGGTGCGGTGGCAATGGCAGCAATCAGATCAGACGGTGGCATAGCGTGCATGGCTTGAATTCAGAATGGTGTGATGGGCAAGACTTTACAGTGCCACAAATAGCAAGACCCGATGCGTGCATCGGGTCTTGAATAAACCACCGCCGTTTCAGGTCGGGCTTAAAACGTGCGTCAGGCTTTACCCGGCCCCGGCTTGCTGGCCTCAACCTGCTTGTTGATCCACCATTGTTGCGCGATCGACAGGATGTTGTTGACGACCCAGTACAGAACCAGGCCCGCCGGGAAGAACACGAACATGACGGTAAACATCACCGGCATGATCATCATAATTTTGGCCTGCATCGGATCCATCGGTTGCGGATTGAGCTTGACCTGCAGTACCGACGTTACGCCCATGATGATCGGCAAAATGAACCACGGATCCGGTGCCGTAAGGTCGGTAATCCAGCCAAGCCAAGGCGCGCCGCGCATTTCGACCGCAGCGAGCAACACCCAATACAAGGCGATGAAAACCGGAATCTGGATCAGGATGGGCAGACAGCCGCCGAGCGGATTGATTTTCTCGGTTTTGTACATGTCGGCCATGGCCTGATGCAGCTTGGCACGGTCATCGCCGTAGCTTTCCTTCAGCTTTTGCAGACGCGGCGTCAGCGTTTTCATTTTGGCCATCGACTTGTAGCCGGCTGCCGACAGCGGATACAGGGCCAGCTTGAGGAAAATGGTCAGAATGATGATGGCCCAGCCCCAGTTGCCGACGATACGCTCGATCTTGTCCAGCGCCCAGAAGATGGGGAAGGCAAGCGGCGTCAGCCAGCCATAGTCACGCGCCAGGTCGAGGCCGGGGGCGGTTTGTTCGAGTACGGTCTGGGTTTGCGGGCCGGCATACAACGGCACCGTGAAGATTTTTTGCTGGCCCGGCGCGAGCAGGCCTTCGGCCAGGATCACGCCGACAGAATAAATGCCGTCGGATGATCGCGCATAAAACTCGCGCTTGATCGAACCTTCAGGCAACCAGGCCGAAACGAAATGATGCTGCACCATGCCGACCCAGCCGTTGTCGGCATTCTTCTCGAACTCGGCCTTGCCTTCAGCGACTTTATTGAACGGGACTTTCTGGAATTTTTTGGCATCAGTATAAACCGCTGCACCCGTATAGGTCGGCAAAAAGAATTGGGATCCACGCGGCGCTTCGCCATGGCGGGAAAGCTGATAATAAGGCGTCAGATCAATAGGCTGCGTGCCACCGTTGATCACCCGCATCCTGACGGCAATTTCATAACTGCCGCGCTTGAAAATATAGGTTTTCTCGACCCGCACACCGGTGGCAGGGTCGGTCCACGTCAAAGGCACTTCCAGTTGCGCGGCACCGCCGGCCAAGCGATAGGTGCCGGGGTTGAGCTGAAACAGGCTGCGGTGCGTGGGCAGGTTCTTGCCGATCAGACCGCTTTGCGCCATGTAAGGCGTAGCCTGGTTATCCTCAAACAGGGTAAACACTTGAGTCCTGTCGTCAGTTTCACGATAAGGCAGCAGTTTCAGCTGGCGCAGATCACCACCGTTCGCATCGATGACTGCATGCAATACATCTGTTTCCACCACCGCACGCTGTCCCTTTGCGATCCCGGCGGCCTGCGCAGGAGCAGATGCAGATGCATTCAACGCCTGGCTTGGCGTAGGCACCGCTTGACCCGCAGGCGAACTCACCGCACTTGGGGGCAGGGGTAGCGGTGCGTTCTTGTCCTGCCAGGCTTCCCACAACAACAACAGCGAAAAGGAAAAGACGATAAATAGAATCAGTCGCTGATTATCCATGGGGTGGCATGTGGTTTAAGTAGGAAGGGGGCCAGGCGCACTATCGCCTGCTTGAGCGTTTGGCCATTTTGCCACGGCCCGATGACCGGCACGTTTAAAGGTGCGCGACAAATCACGTGCTTCATCACCGGGCACCGGTTTGGCTATCAGGCGAACAACAAAGTCACAGGCGGGCAATTCCGGCAGGACCTGCCGGAAACTTTCGCGTACACAACGCTTGACACGGTTGCGGTCAACCGCACGCGCAAGCAGGCGCTTGGCGACTATCATCCCCAAACGAGGGTGGCCTACCTGGTTGGGGCGCACCATGACCATTACAAAATCGGTTCGCGCGCGCTGATTTTCGGCAAAAACCCGATCAAAGTCGGCTTTATTGACCAGCCGCGCGTCGTGGAAGCGAATGCTTCCAGCCTTTTCAGGATGCGAGTCGATTAGACAGCCAGACGTGAACGGCCTTTGGCGCGACGTGCATTGATCACCGCACGGCCGGATTTGGTTTTCATGCGAGCACGAAAGCCGTGAGTACGCTTGCGACGAACGGTGGAGGGTTGATAAGTACGTTTCATGTCTTGTCCTTTCTAAGGTAGCGCTGGCCCCGCCCTGCTTGTCAGAGCGAACCAAACACAAAAAAATGTGTTGAAAAACCGCGCATTAGACCTGCCTTTCCTCCGGCATGTCAAGTTCACCTGATTCCAGCCATGCTGCCCGGCCTGTGGATAACCTCGTCGAAGGAGAGTAAGATTCGGCCTCGAATCCTATGCCGCTATCCGCTCCCCGCCTCTCTACTATGGATTCCTTCTGGGACCTTTGCCAAGAGCGCTTTCGCGCCAATCTCACCCAGCAGCAATTCAGCACATGGATCAAACCCCTGGTGTTCGATGACTCGAATGGCGAGGTGCGTATTCTTGCGCCCAATCATTTTGTGATGGATTGGGTGCGCGAAAAATTCTCCGAGCATATCAATGAGTGGGCACAGGAGTTTTATCCGGAACCCGTTTCCATTATTTATGCTCTCGGGAAAAAACCCGCGGCAAGTCGTCCCCCCTCATCATCCACCCAGGTTGAGCCCCGTTTGACCCAACCCGAGCGGCCCGTTGCGCCCGTTCAATCGGGCATGCGCATCAATCCGGCGTTCAATTTTGATAATTTCGTTTCGGGCCGTGCCAACCAGCTGGCGCGCGCGGCAGCCCTGCAAATTTCCAACAATCCCGGGGTTGCCTACAATCCCCTGTTTGTTTACGGCGGGGTTGGACTGGGTAAAACCCACTTGTTGCAGGCTATCGGCAACACCGTGCGCGAGGCCAATCCCGACGCACGCATCAGCTACATCCACGCCAATGATTACGTGGACGATGTGGTTAAAGCCTATCTCAACAAGCAGTTCGATGATCTGAAACGGCGCTATATGTCGCTCGATTTGCTGTTGATCGACGACATTCAGTTTCTGGCCAAAAAAGACCGCACCCAGGAAGAGTTTTTCTATGTTTTCAATTCCCTGATCGAAAACAAGAAGCAGATCGTCATCACCTGCGATACCTTCCCCAAGGAAATAAACGGCCTGGATGACCGGCTGAAATCGCGCTTTGCCTGGGGATTAACCGTTGCCGTCGAACCGCCAGAACTTGAAATGCGTGTCGCCATTCTGCTGGCCAAGGCGCAATCCGAAAATACCAAACTCGATGAAACCGTTGCTTTTTTCATCGCCAAGCAAGTGCGCTCCAATGTGCGTGAACTGGAAGGCGCGCTCAAACGCGTGATTGCCTTCTCCCGTTTCCACGAAAAACCCATCACGCTGGAACTGGTCAAGGAAGCCTTGCGCGATCTCATCGCCTCGACTTCCCGCATTGTTTCCATCGAAAACATCCAGAAAACCGTTGCTGACTTTTATAAAATCAAAGTCGCCGACATGTTTTCAAAAAAACGCACCCGAAATCTGGCTCGTCCACGGCAAATCGCAATGGCCCTGTCAAAGGAACTGACCAACCAGAGCCTGCCTGAAATTGGTGAATCATTTGGCGGACGCGATCACACAACCGTGATTCATGCATGCCGAAAAGTTGCTGAATTACGTGAGACAGAAGTGGATATCGGACGTGATTATTTAACCTTGTTACAGATCCTGACAGGCTGAGGATGAAATGTGGATAAAACCGCTTCGATGCATAAAGCATAAAAACTACCCACACTCAGACAGCGCTGCCAAGGTTTTACCCACACCACAAATCATACTGCAACAGATTGTTTTAATTAAGTAATAAAGCTTATCCACAGATTTAGGCTGCCTTTATTATTGTTCTCAGGAATATATAAATGCTATTAATACAAAGCGAACGTAACGCACTGCTCGCTGCCCTGACGTCAGTCGTCGGGGTTGTCGAGCGTCGGCACACCCTGCCCATCCTGTCCAACCTGCTGTTGGAAAAGAAGGCGGACAAACTCACCTTGCTGGCAACCGATCTCGAATTGCAGATCAGCACCCAGCTGGATGCTCAAACAGGCGAAGACTTTGCGATCACCATCGCAGCCCGCAAGCTGTTTGATATCGTTCGCGCGCTTCCGGATGCTTCAAAGGTCAAACTGGACACCAAGGACAGCCAGGTGGTGGTGAGCGCAGGCAAATCGCGCTTTACCCTGCAAACCTTGCCGGCTGCGGATTTTCCTCGCGTTGAAACCGGATCGGGTTTGGGCGAAGCCATTCATTTGCCACAAAAGAAACTCAAGCGCCTGTTGCAGCTGGTGCAGTTCGCCATGGCGAGCCAGGACATCCGGTATTACCTGAACGGCATGTTGCTTGTACTCGAAGGCAAGCAGCTACGCGTCGTAGCAACCGACGGCCATCGGTTGAGCTACGCCGAAACCGAGCTGGAAATGGATGCCGGCACGCGAGAAGTCATCATTCCACGTAAAACCGTGGTTGAACTCTCCAAGCTTCTGGCCGATGTGGATGATCCGGTCGAGCTCCGGATTGGCGCCAATCAAGTCACCATTACGCTGCCAGGTACCGAGCTGGTCACCAAGGTGGTGGACGGCAAGTTTCCCGATTATCAGCGCGTCATTCCGCTCAACCAGCCACGCCATCTCAAGGCCAATCGTCAGACCGTGATTCAGGCCTTGCAGCGTGCAGCCATTCTGTCGAATGAAAAGTTTCGTGGCGTGCGTCTGGTCATGAGCGAAAACACCCTGGGCATTGTGTGCAACAACAATGAGCAGGAAGAAGCCGCCGATGAGATCGAAGTCAATTTCAATGGCGAACCGCTGGACATGGGATTCAACGTGACCTACCTGCTGGATGGGTTGGGTGCGGTCAACAGCGAAGAAATCACCTTGTCGTTGGGCGATGCCAACAGCAGCATGTTGTTGACCAGCGAAGGCGAACCCGGTTTTAAATATGTCGTGATGCCCATGCGCATCTAAGCCAGGTCATTCCACCCTTCTCTGTACCAATCAACAGGAATACCCCAAACGGGTTTGAAAAGATGAGCGACAAGCCAGATAACGCGAACGCTAAAGATCAAAACGGCGGTTACGACGAAGACAGCATCCAGCAGCTGGAAGGCCTGGAAGCGGTGCGTAAACGGCCAGGCATGTACATCGGCGACACGTCCGACGGCAGCGGTTTGCATCACATGGTGTTCGAGGTGCTGGATAACGCGATCGACGAATCGCTGGCGGGCTGGTGCAATGACATCAAGGTCATCATCCATCCGGATAATTCAATTTCGATTTCGGACAACGGCCGTGGCATTCCGGTCGGCGTCAAAATGGACGACAAGCACGAGCCCAAGCGCAGTGCAGCAGAGATCGTGATGACCGTATTGCATGCCGGCGGCAAGTTCAACCAGAACAGCTACAAGGTGTCGGGTGGCTTGCACGGTGTGGGCGTGTCGTGCGTCAACGGCTTGTCTAAATGGTTGAAACTGGTCGTTCGTCGTGACGGAAAAAAGTACGCCATGACATTCAACCAGGGCAAGGTGGTCGACCGCCTGATTGAAATTCAGAACGGCGTTGAAGTGTCGCCGATGCAGGTCGTGGGCGAAACCCAAAACCGGGGAACCGAAGTTCACTTTTTGGCTGACGAAGAAATTTTCGGCGTGGGCAAGATCGAATTCCACTTCGACATCCTTGCCAAGCGGATTCGTGAGCTGTCTTTTCTCAACAATGGCGTCAAGATCGAACTGATCGATCACCGTGACGGCAAAACTGAAAACTTCGCCCATTCGGGCGGTGTAATGGGTTTCGTCAATTACATGAACCGGGTCAAGTCCGTCCTGCACCCGAAAATTTTCCATGCGGTGGGCGAAAAAGACGGCATGACGATCGAAGTCGCCATGCAGTGGAACGACAGCTACTCGGAAACCGTGCAGTGTTTCACCAACAATATCCCGCAACGCGACGGCGGCACCCATCTCACCGGGATGCGCATGGCGATGACCCGGGTATTGAACAAATACATCGAAGAAAACGAGTTCGCTAAAAAAGCCAAGGTGGAAACCACTGGCGACGACATGCGCGAAGGCCTGACCTGTGTGCTATCGGTCAAAGTGCCCGAGCCCAAGTTCTCTTCGCAAACCAAGGACAAGCTGGTTTCGAGCGAAGTGCAGCCGGTCGTGCAAGAGGTCGTGGGGCAGAAACTCGCTGAATTTCTGCTTGAAAACCCGGCGGATGCCAAAGTGTTGTGCGGCAAGATCATTGATGCCGCACGCGCCCGTGAAGCCGCACGCAAGGCACGTGAAATCACGCGCCGCAAGGGCATCATGGATGGCCTGGGGCTACCCGGCAAGCTGGCGGACTGCCAGGAAAAAGATCCGGCTTTATGCGAAATCTACCTGGTCGAGGGCGACTCGGCAGGCGGCTCGGCCAAACAGGGTCGCGACCGCAAGTTCCAGGCAATCCTGCCGCTCAAGGGCAAAATCCTCAACGTCGAGCGCGCGCGTTTCGACAAAGTCATCAGCAGCCAGGAAATCGCCACGCTGATCACCGCACTCGGCACCAGCATCGGCAAGGACGATTACAACCCGGACAAGCTGCGTTATCACCGCATCATCATCATGACCGACGCGGACGTGGACGGCGCGCACATCCGCACCCTGCTACTGACCTTCTTCTACCGCCAGATGCCCGAGCTGGTTGAGCGCGGTCACATCTACATCGCCCAACCGCCGTTGTACAAGGTCAAGCATGGCCGTTCCGAGCGCTACCTGAAGGACGAGCATGCCATGAAGGAACATCTGATGAGCGAGGCAATGAAAGAGGCCGAGCTGGTCCCGATGGAAGGTGCGATGCCGATCGCGGGCGATGCACTCGAATCGCTGGCGCGTGAATACTTTCTGGCCGAAGCCGTATGCGACCGACTGGCGCGCATGCTGCCCAGCGATGTGCTGCAGACCCTGATGCGTATTCCGCGTCTGGACTTGAGCGACAGTAGCGCCGCGATGCAAAGCGAAGCCAGCCTTGGCGCAGCCCTCGATGCGCAGAAATTTGAAATTGCCGCCGAATATATCAGCGAGATCGACAGCCATCGTTTGCGCATCACGCGTCACGCGCATGGCAACACGCACGTCAATTTCCTCGAGGCGGATCTGCTTGAATCGGGCGATTACAATCAGCTGGTCAAAGTGGGTGATTTGTTGCGCGATTTGATCGGTTTGGGCGCACGCGTCAAGCGTGGCGAAAAGGACGCGCCCGTACAAAGCTTCCGCGAGGCAATGGACTGGTTGCTGGCGGATGTCAAACGCGGCATGAGCATTCAGCGCTACAAGGGCCTGGGCGAAATGAATCCCGGGCAATTGTGGGAAACCACCATGGATCCAAAAGTTCGCCGCCTGATGAAAGTGCAGATTGATGATGCGATTTCTGCGGACCAGATTTTTACCACCCTGATGGGTGATGAAGTCGAGCCGCGCAGGAATTTCATCGAAACCAATGCGTTGGGCGTACGGAACCTGGATGTATGAGTTTGTAGGATCCCATTGAAATCCAGATTTTTCCCAAATCTTTAGATTTCATGGGAATTGATAGAAAGGCCAGCCAGAACGGTTGGCCTTTTTTTGTGGCGAATCCTGGTTTCGTCGATACCGGCATCGGCACAATCCCGGAACGCGCTCCAACGCGTCATCCACCTCAATGCCCAGATAAACAGCTTGTATGCTCTTGAGAACCGCTGCGCCAGCCTGAGCGAAGCGGGTGCCGCTGGAACGGCTTAATGCGGTGGTCGCCGGGAGCCGGGCAGCGAAACGTGGCTCAGCCTGATCTCTTTCAGCCCACTATTGCACGGGTGTCTCAATCGGCTTGTCCCTATAAGGATAATTTTTCAGGCGCGTGTCGCTGCGTTCGTGGGGCTTGGCGAGGGTCTTGGCCGGGTCGATCCAGTCTTCCCATTTGAAGTTCTCGATCACCTTGGCCTGATAGCTTGCTTCTAGCGGGTGTTCGAGGATGTCGTTGATATGCGCCCACTGCTGATAGCGCATGAGATCGACCTGGTAAGGCGTCGGTTTGCCCCCGGCCTTTTTCACCACTGCCTTGAGCGCTTCCACGTCCTTCATCGTCACCTTGGGCTGCCAGGTTACCTTGCCGGGCAGCATGACCGGCTCGCCAGGGATGTTGTTGATCCCCTCCTTCCATGTCGCCAGCACGGCGACCTTCGTGTCTTCCCGATAGAGAACGATGGCATGGCTGTAGCGCTTGTCCTTGAAGAATCCCAAGTTGCCGTATTGCAGCCGCGCACCAGTCAGGAAAGCCACCGCATCTGACCAGCAGGGCGATTCGCCGCTGATGCCCCAGAGTACGCTGCGGTCGATGATGCCGTCTGGAAACAGAATCTTGAATGCCACCCATGCGGAATTTGCGGCGGTTGTCGTCCCCTCGCAGTCGTGGCCGTGAAAGCGCACCAGGTCTTTCAACGTGACTGGATAGGTATAGGGGTAGTAACGCCCCTGTGTACCTTGAGTGGCCAGCATCTCGAATACCGGCGCATAAGGCTTGGCAACCATCGATGCATACCAGGTTGGGTCGCGATCCGGTGCCTCCACGCCCGTTTCGATGAAGATCGACTCGCCTTCCTTGTAGGTAGGCTCTGCGGCGACGACACTGGTAGCAAAAAGAAAAAACAGGCCGCTGGGCAACAAGAAGCCCCGGAAAAGTTTGCGCATGCGGTTTTTCATTCCCCCTCCTTAGTCATGAGTATCGGAATCCGATAGCCCTGCATATCACGCTCAATTGGCGATCTGCGAGCATTTTTGCCCTTTTCCCTGTATAGCAGACCGGTGTAGATCAGCTTGAGCATCTGATAAGGCTAGAACACTGGACGGATTTAGTGATTGCCTTGGTTGTATAAAATTGGCCGGGGGAAGCCTTTAAGGATAGGCGCTCGAAAGCAGCCGTTGAGCATCCAGCAAAATTTTCCACCTTCGGCTTATGGACACCACGTCGAATTCACACCTTCGGCCAGTTGCCGTCATTCGCGTGCAATGTGCTGATCGGCCGGTCGTCGGCCAAAGCTGCTGTTCAGGCTGAACGTTCCATATGTCAGGTCTTCGGATGCCAAAGCGCGGTCTTCCTGTGCGCATCGCGCACAATAAAGCGTATGTCGGCTGTAGGATATTGTTCCGATGCAATCGATCCTATCCGAGCTTTCAAATGCTAGTATAAATTCCATCGCAAAGTTTGGTGTTGTGTTGCTAGTTCCAATCGGAGATTAGCCATGTCAGAAGCAAGGGATCGAATTTTCATTTCCATTGGTGTTTCGAAGCCTCGTGGAGGACTTGACGAACTGCCTGGCGCCATCACGGCGGTAGAACGGATGGCAGCATGGGCGGAGTCGCAAGGCTATACAACGCTCGTTCTCCACGATGCAGACTTGCCGGAAATCACCATCGACCTATTGCGCGACAGGATTACCGCAGCAATCCAGAACGTTACCAATCAAACTGAGCTCAAACGGCTAGTGATTTTCTTTGCCGGCCATGGCGCTGCGTTGGCAATCGGAGACCAGTATTGGATTCTGACCAACTGGCAAGCGCGCCCGACCGAAGCGATCAAGGTTTCCTCACTCCAACGAATGTTGGAATATTACGGGCCGAAGCAGGTTTCGGTCATCGGCGATGCCTGCCAAGAATTCTCATACAAGTTCATCGACCTACTCGGCAGCCCAGTGCTCGACAAGCCTGATGAGGATCAACATCCTTACGAGCTCGACCAGTTCTTCGCCGTCGATGTCGGTAAGCAGGCTTTCATGATCAAGGCCAACGGCGACAAGAAGGATTTCTGCCTTTTTACCGAAGTTCTGCTCGATGCACTGGAAGGCGATGCACAGGAAACCTGCTTCGAGGAGATTGGCGGAGATAAGGTTGTCACCAGCCAGTCGCTCGCCCGCTACCTCGACAATAATGTCGCGCGAGAGGCTGGCAGATACGGTGTGCGGATGATTCCACGCCCAAAGCCTGGTTTTTATACCGACCGAGTTTATCTGACAATGCCGATTTCATCAGGCGAAAAGCTTCTCCCGTCGATTTTCAAGGCTCCGATCGACAAGGGCTTGATCGATTTGGGTGCCTTCCGCGAAGATGCAGTCGAGCGAGGGCAACGAGCCGGGTCGAGTAAGGCGGCCGAGCCGCGTTCCCGCTCAGTCATTAAGGCCAATCTGGTAAAAACCAAGTTTTCAAGAAGTGCACTTGACGCTCAGGCCGAGGCACTGGATAAGGCTCGTGAAGCCAGTCGCCAAGCGTTTGTCGATGAGGTAAACAATGCCACAGTGCGCGATCATTTCGAAACAGGCTGCGGTATCTGCGTCAGTGGCGCCGATGTCGCCGAAGTCGAAGCCTCATTCGGCGAAGTCTCACGCGTAGATGAACAGCCGAACTGGTTTCGTATCAAACTGGAAAGCGTCGCTGCCGACAGCCTTGGTTGGAGCGATACGCTTGTCACCCTGACAGACGGACGCATTGTCTCGGTCTGTGTGGTAAACGGCTTTGTTGCTGCGCTGCACATCAGTGATGCGGTTTCGGTCAGCCTGTTCCACCGCCCGCTCGGTGACTCCGAATACCAAGGCAAGCATGCGATCGACCTGCTGGCCCAAGCACATGCCGGCCTACTGAATCGCAAGGCAATTATCAATACAGCTGTCATGCTGCGCAACGGCAAGCACCGTATCATTACGCTCGGCTGTATTGCGGCACAGTTCTATGATGCGATTCGCGATGTCGACAGCCTGCGTTCGATGGCGGCTTTCTACGCTATTAACCGCCAGCCAATTCCGCTCGACATCATCCTCTACGGAGGCGGCAAGTTCAGCGAATACGGCGGTCGTCTCTATGCTGACATACCAGCAGTCGCTGCACGCCAGCCGCGTACATCGGAAGAAGGGAAGCAACCCTTCACTTATAGTGAAACCCCTGGATTCGAACGACATCCGATTGCCGGCCGGATTCCGTGGATGCGGCAGGCATGGGGCGCTGTCGCGACTGCAGACTGCGATGAAAGTGGAGCTGCCTGGCGCAGGCAGGCTCTTAAGGCGATGAAGTATCTAGCGCCTGGTGCATTCACCATCGCACTGTCCAGCGGACGCGAGGCGTTTTTCGAGCTAGCCGGTATCACTGTTAATAGAGGCGAGCCCGAGACACTCCTGACAATGTAATGAACTGACGCGGAGAAAAGAACCATGCGTATGATCCTTATCCATGGCATCAACCAGCAGGGAAAAAGCGCTCAGAAAATCCTCGATGAGTGGCTAAACAGTCTGCGCGCGACTTATGCCATGCACGGCCCCGATCCGCTTGGTAAGCTTTCGCGCATCGAAGCGGCGTTCTATGGGGACACGCTTGAGCAACTCAGTTCGGCCAAGGTGAAAGACCAAGCGATTGCGCTTGGTGCGGAAGAAGCGCCAGAGGACTTCGATGAGTTCGCCGTCGATGCGCTTAAGGAAATGGCGCTGCGCATGGGCGCAACCGAAGCGCAAATTGAAGCTGAAGTTTCGGGAACTACTGTTGCTCAAGGCGCCGGCCCACACAAGAAATGGCTCAAGGCGATTGCCCGGGTAATCGAAACCATTTCTCCGTTACGTGGCACGCTCGCCTTGCGTGTGCTGGGGCAGGCCCACGCCTATATTCGCAACCAGCACGTGCATGACGAAGTAAACAAGCTGGTGCGACCGCTGTTAGAAGACGATGAACCAACGATAGTTGTCTCGCATTCACTTGGCACTATCGTCGCCTATTCGCTGCTGCGCGAATTCGCCAAGAATGGCCGACCGCGGCAGTCTCCGCTGTTCGTAACTTTGGGCTCTCCGCTCGGCATCGATAGCGTCCGCAAAGCTTTCCCGAAGCCGCGGGTCAAGCCGGACAACGTGCAGCGCTGGGTCAACGGCGCTGACCGGGAGGACTTCGTGGCGCTAAGGCCCGAACTCACTAACGACAATTTCGGTCCAGGAATCGAGAACTACTCCGATATCGAAAACGGCCATGAGAATCCCCACTCCATCGCCGGCTACCTCCGCGATCCACGCATCGCCAAGGCCATCACTGAATCTATTTCCTGAGTGGTATCCCGTACTGCCTACTGCGTCACAGCGGTGCATTAGGGTCGTGATGATCCTCCGTGAACCATAGCACTCGTGCATCATTGCCGCTGCACTTGACTGGCTGAGATTAAATAAAGCTCCACGCGTGCCAAACCGAAACTTTCATAATGGCATCGCTCAATTGGCACGCCAAGAAAATGCTTCCCGTCGATTGTTATATGGCATAGCTAACCATTACTAATTGGATCTAAATTGGGCCTAAAAAACGCCGTCTTCTCAGGAAGGCGGCTTTTTTTCTTTCTACCAAGTCTCAGATATGGCACTAAATAGCAACTATTAGTAGCCATGCTACTAGACTGCCAAATTGACCGATCAAACACGACCAAACCCGCCGCTGCTTCCGATTGAAATTTTGCCAATGATGCGACCGTCTCAGTTCGGGAACGTACGTTCATGGTGATAGCGGCGAACGCCTCCTCATCGGCCTTTCCGGACCTTCACATCGACCTGAGAGCGGACATTCGCCAGCATCTGCTAGGTCAATGCGAGAGACGGAGCATCTGCCCCGACGTGGTCGGCCAGCAGTGCGAATCCGTCGTCTCAAGGCGGGCGCCACCGGTTGAGTTCAACGGTAGCCAAGAGCAAGGTTCTGAAGTGACTGCGCTAACTTTTCTAGGCTACCCTGTACACCGTTTCGTCGAACATCGATAACGTATCTGCATGACGTGCAGCATGGGAGGGATGATGAGTGATTCAGCGCAGTCTTCAAAAGACGGCTACTTTGTTGACGAGACTGGTGCCGCAGCATTCAACACCTCCTTCACGCTCATGCTGGCAAAGCTCCAGAAGGAAGTCGTATCCCAATACATATCACCCAGTAACACGCACCGGTTTCGACATGGTGGAGACTGGAACCATCCGGGTGCGCCTGAGGCAATTGGCGGCGGGATGCAAACGCACTCGGCCATCGTCGAGACTCAGTTTCAAGACTTGGTCGACAACGATCTTGGTGCGATTGATCGCAGCGCGCAGCACCTCATCGAGGCCATGCATCGACAGTTTGCCCAGATGCTCTACTCGACCGTATCGGCGGCCTGCGACCAGACCGGCAACACTGTCGATGCCAAAGCGGAAGGATCACTGGAAGACGCATTTATGGCGATGATCGAAAAGATCCAGTTCTCGGCCGACAAGAACGGAAAGGTAAATCTCCCCGAGGTGCACGTTGCTCCTGATACCGGCGCGCGAATGATAGCGGCTCTTGAAGCTACCTCGCCTGAATATAAGGACCGCCTTGAGGTCATTAAGGCCCGCAAGATTGAGGAGGCCTTGGGGCGCGAAGTCGAACGCAAGGCCAAATTCGTATGCTATGGGGACGATGCGTGAGGCTTTTGATCTCAATCGGCTGCAACGTCTACGACCATGCCCCGGCACTTACAGGAGCCGAGGCCGACGCGCGCCGGATGTTCGAGGCGCTGATACGCTCGGACGTCGGCGAATACGACCCTGCGCGCTCTAAGCTACTTCTCTCGCCGTCTATGGACGAGGTCCGTCAGGCATTACGTGATGTTCTGTTCTCCAATGGCGCAATCGATACCTTTACTTTCTTCTTCGCGGGACACGGCGGGGTTAGGGCGAGCAGCTTCTACATGTGGGTGCGTGATTCCAGTCCCGATGCGCAATCCATGACGGCTTTGTCGCTGTCGGACATTTTTCGAAACCTCAACGAGGCGGCGCCAGAACAAAGCAATATCATCATCGATGCCTGCGAAAGCGGAGGGCTCATCGCGGATTTGGGCGTGCTGCTGAAATCAGACGTGCGCGGCGACGCTGGAACGCCCATCGTCACATTGGTGGCGACGTCAGCGCAAAACCAGTATTCGGAAGAAACCCAAGCCGGCGGGCTCGGAACAACTGCAATTCTGGACTGCATCGAAGGCCGTGACTTTGTTCAGGACAACGCAAGCGCCCTTGACCTTGTAGAAATTGGGCGCCGCATTTCGACCCGCCTTCGGACGACCGACCAAAGCCCCGTGGTCTGGGGTCTCAACTTGTATGGTCCGCCGCGATTTTGCCGGAACCCTCGCTATGGTGCAGATCCTGCCAGGTCGCTACGTGCGGTTATTCAAGACTGGCCATCGGCCTGCGACACCTCCGTTCGTGAGCACTACGATGAGCTTTGGCAGACATACGCCTCTGTTAGTGGGAATTGGAACCCGCGCGCCTTTACCGACGTGGTCAACTCAGTTCTCTCGCCGCTAGCGCCAACGCCTGAAGTGTTTACCGGTTTCGCTGAGCGCTTCGGCGCTGCAGTGCTTGAACGAGCAGAGCTATCCGATGACGTATTCAGGCGCGCACTGACGTCTGCAGCACTCACTGTCTGCTTGCTGCCGTATCTTGAACATGAGGCGGTTGCGCGTGCGACCCGACGTTTGCTGGACGCCACGGGCGCAGCGCTCATTGCTGCCGGCTCACAATTGGCCGCCGACTTGACCACCGATCACTACGCCTTATTGGCTAAGCGGGGAGGTGGTTTGTCCGATCTTTTCTATCTGCCTCTGCATGTAGCTCAGACCTTGGGCTGGGCGGCTGCTACACCTTGGCTCTTCCAGGCGGACGATGCGCGCCGTCTGGAAGCTGACACAATGTTTGCCACACTGTTACGGCTGGTGCTGACACACTACAGCGGTTCAGTCTTGGCCATTAGCGACGCCCAAGCGCCATTCTGGGCAATTTCTTTGTCGCGTGCCGCCGACCTAGGTCTGACTGAGGAAGCAAACGAACTCGCCGGGTTGCTGTTTCACTCATTTGTGGCCTGCCGAGGACAGTTGGCGCGCTGGGACATCCCGCCAGAGAAGACATTGGATTATCTGCTTGCTCGACGAGCAAACGATTTCTCGCAAGCGGATGATCTCGTCGAACGGCCAAACGAATCTCTGACCGTTTTGATGAAAGCCGCCGCATTACTTGGTCTTGGTGAGGTGTTTGACGAAAGCCTTTGGAAGGTCGACGGCGTAAGTTTTGCAGCTTATCTCAATGCCGACTTTTCCCAGTACGGCGCGGACATGATGACCGGCGGGCAGAACTTGGTTTGGACCGTTGGCCATGATGTCTTTCGTGTCGCAGATATGGTTCGTACCTGGCCGGAGCCGTCTCCGCGCCCAAGGTCCGACCTAATAGCAGCTGTGGCCGTGCTGGCCTCGCTTCTCTACTCCGATCGTGTGCCTTGGTTCTGCTTGGACGATACTGGCATGCGACCGACTTTGACTACCGCTTAAAGTGTGAATCGGCTCGAGTTTCATAGGCATCATCGAGCTTTAATCTTTGACCGTCTGTTAAGGCCGAGAACCGGACGGGCGCAGAGGCTAACCGAACCGCCCGGAGTTGGCCGGGAGGGTGGCCTGCAGTAGCAACTGCATCCTGGCAGTGTTTAATTGCCTGGCCACGCGCCAGCCGGTTACGGCTTACCGCCCCAAGGCATGACGGGCACCGTGGACAGGCTGTTTGCCGGCGCGCCCTCGATCAGCCTTCGGCTAATCGCAAGATAAACGAGGGTTCGGTGCACTTCGTCCCACATGCGAACGACGCGGGTTTCCTTGAACAGAATGGACGTGTCTTCGCTGAAGACGGTTTCCTCCTTGGGCAATTTGGCCGGCAGCACGATCGGCCCGGTTTGCCGGCAGGCGAGCGAGAACTGCGAAGGGTCCTGCGCGAGGCCGAGCGACCCGGATATGCCTCCCGTCCTCGCCTGGCTGACATGACATGTGACGCCCCGCACCTTGGGGTCCTGGAAGGCATCGACGCAGACCTTGTGGTTAGCGCCGATGAGTTTCCACGCGGTTGTGACACACCCGACGTTGTCGGCCAGGGCGGACGAGGTGGCTAGCAGCAGGCTGGCGACCTGAATGAGTGCGGATGGGGATATTTTCATTTGCCTCTGGGTCCTCTTGCATAGCGATGTGAATCGCCTCGGGGCTAACGACATTCTCATGCCCAATGTCGATCGCCGGATACGGTCGATGATCGGACGATTGTGTGACTAACCTGACCGTCCGAAACCCGCCCCAGGCAGATTGTCAGATGACGCTGCCGACCTAGCGGGTCCGGGCGGATTTCACGAACGCGAGCGAAGCCTGAAACAGTTCGAGATCCTTCTCGTACTCAGCCGCGTCGTCGCGGTCGATCTGTACCCATTCTCTCGTGCTGGCCATCCCGCCGGGCTGAAACGGGATGGCATCGCCTCTCGAGAACTGCAGTTCGGTCACGGTGGCGGCGGGCAGGCGCAGTCCGACGCCGCGACCGCTGATGCAGGCGAACATCTTGTCGCTGACGAAGTAGGCATCGAGGCCGCTGATTTTTCTTGCGCTAACGCCGGGGAGTTTGAGAAGCAGGGCGTCGATTAGTGCCTTGCGAGTGGATTCGGGTGTATCAGTATCCAAGGGAGATCCGCCAAGGTGTCATTGAACAAAGAGATTCAATCATAAAGGCAAAGTCCGGCGCACTGCTCAAGGTGCCCGCCTGAGGGTTGCTTCCCAATCGGCAGGTGGCGTTCCCTGGCCCAGCCGCACGATGCGCCCCACTTCATTTTCATACCAGCCGTAATCCTGCTTGTTGGGTTCGGCCTCATAGCCCCAGATTGCGCCATCGGCGTCCTGGGCCAGCCAGTTCACCCAGTCGGGCAGGGGCGGTAGATTCATGAGGGCGACCCATCGCTTTCAGGCTGGTCGTGCCATACCCATTCCAGCAATAGTTGCTGTGCGCTTTGTGCCCGCTTGGCATTGGCGTGATTCACCAGCATGACGAACACCATGCGGCGCCCGCTGGCAGTGTAGACATACCCCGCCAGCGCGCTGGCATCGCGCAAGGTACCGGTCTTGAGATGGGCGCTGCCGGCCAGCGGGCTGCCGTTGAAGCGGCGCTTGAGCGTGCCGTCGATCGCAACGATTGGCAGGGCCGATTCAAATTCGGAAAACAGCGGGCTGGCATGGGCTGCGCGAAGAAGCTGGTTCAATGTTGTCGCGCTGACCCGTTCGATTCGCGACAAACCGGCGCCGTTTTCCATCACCAGCTTATGGGTCGACACGCCGCGCCTGGCTAGCGCCACACGAACTGCGCGCGCGCTTTTGTCGAGCGTTGCCGGCGCGCCGAAGGCGTCCGCACCCAGCGTCAGGAACAGGTTGCGTGTCATCAGGTTGTTGGAAGATTTATTGAGGCTGGTGAGCACATCGGTCAGGGGCAGCGACGCGAAGCGCAGCAGGGGCGGTGTCGGCGGGGCCATGCCCGGCAGAGTCGGGCCAGTCAGGGTGTTGCCAGCTTCGGCCCATAGTCCGCGAAAGATGAAATCAAAGGTGGCGACGGATTCGAATAGATTGAGCGACAGCGTCTGCTCGCCGCAACTCCTTGGGTAGCGTCCGCTTATCAGCAGTTCACGCTTGCCCGGATCGGGAATGGCAGGCGTTGCCGCCTCTTTCCAGCCATTGCATGCCTGGGTGTCGGTCAGCACCAGTTCGGAACGGATGGCCAATCCGGGTAGTGCGACATCCGGAACGATATCGACGCCCTTTCCGTTTGGCTTGAGATGCAGCAGCGTGGCATTGAAATTGGCGACCAGCGCGCCGGGCGTCGCGTTGTAGAGTGCCAGCGGTTCGCCGTCAAACGCGCCAGGGTCAAGCGGCGGCAATGCAAAATGGCTGGTGTCGAGCAGCAAATCGCCCCGGATATGGTGCACGCCGCGCGTGCGCAGTTCGCGTTGCAACAGCCACAGTCGTTCCAGCGTCAGGCTCGGGTCGCCGTAGCCCTTGACGATCAAATCGCCCTCCAGCACGCCGTTTTGAATCGGCCCGTCCGCCCAGATATCCGTTGACCAGGTATAGCGCGGGCCAAGCTGTTGCAATGCAGCAAAGCTGGTCACCAGTTTCATCACCGATGCGGGATTCATCGCTGCCTCGGCGTTGTGCGCAAGCAGCGGCTCGCTTGCCGCCAGATCCTGCACCACGACAGCCACATGATCGAGCGGAATGCGGGCTTGCCGCAGTGCATCGATGAAGGCGGCCGGCAGCTCGGTGGCGTGCGCAGACACCACCACACTGGCGAGTAGCAGCGTGGCTGCAAGGCGTAGAACGATCCGGGGGCTAGGCATCGCATCATTATGCCGGAACCCGATTCGAGGCCTGTTCAGGCTGCGCGCGGACGCTGCCGCATTCGCATGTTGTTCCGGATGCCGGCGTCCTATACTTTGATAATGGATGCTTAACTCACGATGGAGCGCGGACCGACATGAAAAACAAACCGATGAAACACCTGTTGGCGCTGGCATCTGCGTTGCTGATTCTGGGGGGCTGCGCCAGCGGACCCGAGGTGCGGGTTGAATACGACCAGGCGACAAATTTCACCCGCTACCAGACCTTTGGTTTCGCCAATCCGCTCGGCACCGACCGCGATGGTTATCAAACCATTCTGTCGCAACGCCTGGTAGCGGCGTCACGGCGCGAACTGGAGGCGCGCGGCCTGCGCCTGGCCAGCAGCAATCCGCAACTGCTGGTCAACTTCAACGCGGCACTCACGGAAAAAGTGCGCGTGACGGTCATGCCTTCGCCCATGATCGGCATGGGCGTGGGGACGGGGTTTGGCGGCTATTACGACTATCGCGTGGGCATGTATGGCGCGTGGCCGCTGTATCACGACCAGACGCTGGTGACGCCGTACAGGGAGGGCACACTGAACATCGATGTCGTCGATGCGGCGCGCAAGCAGCTGGTGTGGGAAGGCGTGGTCACCGACATCGTGACGCAGAAAATGCTGGACAACCTGCAGGCCAGTGTCGATGCGGCGGTGGCAGCCGCGTTTGCACAATACCCGGTTCAGCCCGTAAGCAAACTCAAATAAGGGTTACAGCGACTGGCGAATGGCCAGCACGGCCTGGTTGCGCAGGGATTTCAGCAGGGACAGTTCTTTTTCGGGAATGGCGATATCGCCCGGCTGGGGGCAGTCGGCGTAAATCAGGCCGATGGGCTTGCCCCGGACGATGATGGGAAACAACACGAAGGTGCGTGCTGCGACCTGTTTGCGGTACCAGGCCGGAATGCGGGGCGCAATTTTCGGATCGTTGATGTCGGTAATGAGGATGTCGGCATTGTTTTGCAGCGCGACGAGAAAGACATCCGGCTGTTCTGCCATCGAAAAGTCGAATGCCTTGATCAGACCCTGCACGTTGTCGCCAAAACCGAACTTGCCGCACATGGTGTTGTGGCGGCCATCCTTGATGCACAACAGCACATGCGCGAAACCCATGCCGGTGAACATGGCTTCCAGAATCATGCGCAATATATCGTTGATGGAGACCGCGTCGTCGATCAGCGAATTGCTGACGTCCTGCAGGCCCGACGTGAGAATCGACTGAATCCGGGCACTGCTGCGTTCCGCGGCGTGACCGGTTTCGTCTGATGCGGCGGCATCGAGCAGCGATGCGCGTTCATGCAGCACGCTAGCTTCCAGCGCGGCTTGCGGTGCGTCCGTGTCGTTTGGCGTTGCATCCGCCAGTTTGCTTTCTGCCGGCGCCGCCGGCATCCCCGCCCATTTCGTTGCCTGCCGGGCAAAGGCGCTCTGTTTCAGGTTCACGTTCACGGCCAGGGCGAACTGCGCGATGTCCTGCAGCGACTTTTCCATCAGTCCGCTCAGCTGTTTATCGGAGACCGACAGGCAATCGCCAAAGCGTGCGGTGAGTTTGGCCAGGGCCTTGCTGCGATCCGCATCGGGCGTATTGAGAATGACTTCGCAGAGTTCGTTCGAAAACCCCGCCAGAACCCGCAGGGGTTCAGTACTGATGGCGCCCTTCTTGATTTTTTCGTCGGGCAGTTTTTTCATGCTCAGCACGAGCTGATCCGGAAAGCCCCAGCTCCTGGCTACGCCCATCCCCAGACTTTCAAACGACACCCCCAGCACCTCGATCGAGGCTTTGGATTCGCTTGCCGCGTCGGCCTGAACCCGCTGCTTGATCGCGGCGGCTTCCATCGGAAAGTAGAACGTTGCCAGCATGCGACCGAGGTTGTGCAACATGGCGCTGATGAACGCCTCTTCCACGTCCTTGAGATTCGTTCTGCCCGCCAGTTCGCGCGCCAGCATGCCGGCGTAGAGGACTTTGACGAACTCTTCCTTGAGCTGCTGCGCGTGGACCTTGTTTTCCAGGTTGTCGAACAGGATCAGGCTCAGCGCGATTGATCGCACCGTATCGAATCCGAGGATGACCACCGCACGCGAAATCGTGCTGATCTTGCCGCCGCCGACCTGGTTGTAGAACGCGACATTGGCCAGCTTGAGGAGCTTATTGGTGAGCGAAAAGTCCCGCAGAATGTTGTTGGACAGTTCGTTGACGCCTTCGCGGTCGGACGAGGCGATGCGGTTGATCGCGCCGATGGCCTCGGACAAGGCGGGAAAGTCGCTTTCGGTCTGCATGCGCCGCAACAACACGTCCAGCGCACTGGGTTTGGCTTCGGCGCCGGAGTCGGCTTGTGGCAGGGGCATCATGCGGCAGTCACCGCGTTCGGGCTTGCATCAAGCGTGCGCCATACCCAGCCCACTGCGTCAGCGCGTCAGATCCGCCACGTACCAGTCCATCGCCTCGGCCAGGCCTTCGCCGATGCGGTGGCTGGGTTCGTAACCGAGCCGGGTTTGCGCCTTGGTAATGTCGGCGAGCGAGTGGCGTACGTCGCCGGCGCGAAAATCCCGGTACACCGGCTTGAAGTCGGCCAGGTGAGGGAATCTGGGGACAAGCAGGCTGCGAATGGATACAAACAGCTGGTTGAGCGTGGTGCGGTCGCCGACGGCGACGTTGTAGACCTGGTTGGCTGCCTCGGCGTGTGAACTGGTGGCGGCGAGCAGGTTGGCCTGGATCACGTTGTCGATATAGCAGAAGTCGCGGCTGGTTTCGCCGTCGCCGTTGATGTACACCGGCTGGTTGTGGACCATGCTCGACACCCACTTGGGCACCACGGCCGCATAGGCACCCTCGGGGTCCTGGCGGCGACCGAAGATGTTGAAGTAGCGCAGGCCGATCGACGCCATGCCGTAGCAGCGGCCAAATACGTCGGCATACAGTTCGTTCACCAGCTTGGTGACGGCATACGGCGACAGCGGCTTGCCGATGACGTCCTCGACCTTGGGCAGGCCGGGATGATCGCCGTAGGTCGAGCTCGACGCAGCGTAGACGAAGCGTTTGACCTGGGCATCGCGCGCGGCGACCAGCATGTTGAGGAAGCCGGTGTTGTTGGCGGCATGGGTGGTGAGCGGGTCTTCCAGCGAGCGCGGCACCGAGCCGAGCGCGGCCTCATGCAGGACGTAATCCACGCCCTTGCACATCGTCTGGCAGGTGTCGGGATCGCGAATGTCGCCGCGCGTGAAATGGAAGCGTGCCCAGCGCTCGGCGCCGACGCTGGCTTGCACCTGATCCAGATTGTGCTGGTGGCCGGTGGCGAAGTTGTCCAGTCCGACGACGCGCTGATCCAGCTGCAACAGCGCCTCCAGCAGATTGCTGCCGATGAAACCGGCGACGCCGGTCACCAGCCAGGTTTGGGGCGCGGCCTGGAGCTGCGTTTTCAGCGCATCGAACGCGCTCATCACAGCCTCCAGAGCTTGAAGCCCGCTGCCTGGACGACGGCCGGGTCGTAGGCCGATTTGACGTCGGTGAACGCGCCGCCCGGATTCAGTTTGGCGGTCAGGTCGGCAAAGGATTTTTCCATGTACGCGCTATGGGAAACCGCAGCGACGATGGCATCACACGCGGGCAAGTCGTCCCACGCGGTCAGCGTGATGCCGTATTCGTGTTCGGCCTCTTTGGCTTCGCCGAGCGGATCGTGCACATGCACGTCGCAGCCGAAGGACTGCAGTTCGCGGATGACGTCGACCACTTTCGAGTTGCGCAGGTCGGGGCAGTTTTCCTTGAAAGTGAGGCCGAGCACGTTGACCTTGGCGCCCTTGACCTGCACGCCGTTGGCGATCATGCCCTTGACGGTTTCCTGTGCGACATAGGCACCCATGCCGTCGTTGATGCGGCGGCCGGCGAGGATCACCTGCGGGTGATAGCCCAGCATGTCGGCCTTGTGGGTGAGGTAGTAGGGGTCGACGCCGATGCAGTGGCCGCCGACCAGGCCCGGGCGGAACGGCAGGAAGTTCCACTTGGTGCCGGCGGCTTTCAGCACTTCGAGCGTGTCGATGCCGAGGCGGTGGAAGATCAGCGAGAGTTCGTTCATCAGCGCGATGTTCAGATCGCGCTGGGTGTTCTCTATCACCTTGGCGGCTTCGGCCACCTTGATGCTGCTGGCGCGATGCACGCCGGCGGTAATCACGCTGGCATACAGCTCGGCCACTTTATCCAGCGTGGCGGCGTCATCGCCCGACACCACTTTCACAATCTTGGTGATGGTGCGTTCCTTGTCGCCGGGATTGACGCGCTCGGGCGAGTAGCCAACGTGGAAGTCCTGCAGCCATGTCATGCCCGACTGTTTTTCCAGGATCGGGATGCAGACCTCCTCGGTGGCGCCGGGGTAGACTGTGGATTCGTAGATGACCGTGGCGCCTTTTTTCAGGTATTTGCCGACGGTGGTGCTGGAGCCGACCAGCGGCGAGAAATCGGGGATGTGCGCGGCGTCGACCGGGGTGGGCACCGCGACGATGATGAAGTCGGCCTTGGCAAGGTCGGCGGGGTCGGTGGTCACGGTCAGCTGGGTGGCGGCCTTGAGGTCGTCCGTCGAAACTTCGCCGGTGGGGTCGCAGAATCGACGATAGCTGGCGATTTTTTCAACCGAAAGGTCATAACCGATGGTGGTCATCTTCTTGCCGAATTCCACCGCCAATGGCAGCCCTACATAGCCCAGCCCTACAACCGCAACAACGCTCATGCTTGGATTCCCTTATGAATAGTCTGTCTATGTTTCTGTCCGGATTGTATCGAATTTGTGTGGCACTGCCCGCCCGCATCCGGCAGCGGGCTGCCTCACGGATCAGCAAGCGGCATGCCATCGCGCCGCTACCGGCTTGCTTCCTGATGTCCTTGCTGGGTTTGCTGTTGAGCCAGCCTGCACGAGCCGATGTGGCTGACATGCTGCTCAAGGTCAAACCTGCCGTCGTTGGCGTGGGCACCTATAGCCCCACCGGCAGGCCGCGCGCCAGTCTCAAGGGCACCGGCTTTGCCGTGCTCGATGGCAGCTATGTGGTGACCTGCGCGCATATTTTCAGCCAGCCGCTGGACACCGAAAAAAATGAAACGATTGCGGTGTTCCTGGGCCGCGACCGCCAGATGACTGCGCGCAACGCGCAAATGATCGCTCTCGACAAGGCGCACGATCTTGCGCTGCTGAAGGTTGCCGGTGCGCCGATGGCCAGCGTGGTGCTGGGCGACTCGTCCCGGGCGCGCGAAGGCTGGCAGTTGTATTTCACCGGCTATCCGATCGGTTCGGTGCTCGGCTTGAACCCGTCTACGCATCGTGCGGGTCTGGCGGCAATCATTCCCATCTTCACGCCGGTCGCCAGTGCGGCGCAGCTCAATGTGCGCGCCCTCAAACAGGCGGGCGACGCGTATGAGGTGTTTGAGCTCGATGCGATCGCCTATCCCGGCAACAGCGGCAGTCCGCTGTGGCACCCCGACAGCGGTGAAGTGCTGGGCGTGCTCAATTCGGTGTATATCAAAGGCGCGAAAGAGACCGCGCTCACCGCGCCCAGCGGGCTCAGCTATGCCATACCGGTGAAGTATGTGCATGCCTTGCTGGAGCGGGCGCTGGCGGAAAAGAAGTAAGCGGGTCTACATGCCTTCGGTCAGGCTGACGCCGAGGCCGAAGGACTGCTGGCTGTGGTTGTAGTCGATCAGCGACTCGCCGTAGCCATTGAAATACTGCACGTAGCCTTTGAGGCGCCCATACAGCGGAAAGCTCCAGTTGAGTTTTAGCGCACCGCGGTTGTCCGAGCGCTTGAGGTTATTGCGCAGCAACAGCGAGTAGGCGTTGCTGCCGTCACGATAAACCGCCAGCAAGTCGCCGTGCCCCATGTAATCCTCGATGTCAGGATTGTCGTCGTCTGCTGTGTTCTCGGGCAGGCGATACCAGGGGCGAACCATCAAGGCCAGATTGCCGCGCTCGAAGCCGAACTGGGCGTAGACGCGGTTCCAGCTGCGCGACAGGCTTTCGGGGCGGCCGTTGGACTGGTGGTTGAAGCCGAAGTTGATGAAACGACCGCGAAAACCGGCAATCTCATAGTTGGTGCGCCACACCAGCATCGCCTCCGGCTCGTAGTTGGTTTCGCGAAACGGCGACGAAATGGTGTCGTTGTAGGCCTGCCAGAACGAGGTGATGGTGTAGCCCACCCACAAATCGAAATCGTCGTAACCGAACATCCCTTCCATCGCCTTGACCTTGAAGCTCAGCTGCAACTCGGTCTCGAGCTTGTCGAGTCCCAGATCCGGCGTCGAGAACGCGCCCTTGAACGGGGTGTTGTTGGGTGAGTTGCTGTATTTGAGCGGCAGAAAATAATTGGGCCGGTGCGGGCGAAACAGGAAAGCCCCCTGCTTGGCGGCGTCGTCGAGCTCCCAGTGGCGCGACAGCGCTGACATCAGTTGGGGGTCATCGGGTGCCGGTAATGCCATCTTTGCGGGCGGTTCAGGCGGCAGCGTGGCGGCAGCCTCTGTCTGGGGAGCGGCTGCCGCTTCGGGCTGCGCCCGCCCCGATGCCTTGTCGTAGCACGCCAGGCGATCGATGTCCGCCAGAATCGCGCTGCAGCTTTCCCATTCGGCCACCGAGGTGACCTGCGCATGGCCTGCTCCCGACAGGCCGGCGCACAGCACCGCCAACGGGAGAGCGGCAAAGGGATGTTTGCTGAATTTGGTCACACGGGTTCCTAATCGAGATTGATGCTTTGGCCGGGTGTCGGGGCCATCGCGTTCCAGCCAAGCTGGCTTTGCAGGTCGGCGGCGAAGCCCGTCGCGACCGTTTCCTCACCATGTACCACAAAGACCTGGCGCGGCTTGCTGTGAAAGTGGCCCAGCCAGTTGAGCAGCGCGGTGCGGTCGGCATGCGCGGACAGTCCGCCCAGCGTGTAGAGATCGGCGCGAACCGGAATGTCCTCGCCCAGCAGGCGCACCCGCTTGGCACCGTCGACCAGGCGGCGGCCGAAGGTGCCGGCGGCCTGGAAGCCGGTGATGAGGATGGTGGATTCGCGGCGCCCCAGATTGGCGCGCAGATGGAATTTGATGCGCCCGGCCTCGCACATGCCGCTGGCCGAGATGATGACGGCGCCGCCCTTGATGCGGTCGAGCGACTTCGACTCCTCGACGTCCTCGACGAAGTTGAGCTTGCGGAAATGCGCCGCGCCGCCGTGCCGGCCCATCAGTTCGTGGGTTTCTGCGTCGAGCAGCGCCATGTGCTTGTAGGTGATTTCGGTCGCCGCAGTGGCCATCGGTGAATCGACAAACACGGTCAGCTTGGGGATGCGCGCCTGTCGCGTCAGGTCGGCCAGCAGGTAGAGCATGTCCTGGGTGCGGCCGACTGCAAAGGCGGGAATGATGACATTGCCGCCCTTGCGCTCGATCGTGTCGGTGATGGCTTCCACCAGCTCATCCTGCGTCGCCTCCATGCTCTTGTGCTCGCGGTTGCCGTAGGTCGATTCGACCACCAGGTAGTCGGCGTCGAGAATCGGCGTGGGGTCGCGCAGCAGGGGCCGCGCGGGCTGGCCAAGGTCGCCGGAAAACACGATCTTGCGCTGGCGTGATCCTTCGCCTACCCACACCTCGACGATGGCCGAACCGAGAATGTGGCCGGCGTCGCGGAAGATGCAGCGCACCTGCGGATGCGGCGTGATTTCCTCGTTGTATGCGACCGGGTCCAGGTGCTTCAACGAGGCCAGCGCCTGCGACACGGTATACAGCGGCGCGGTGTCGCGCGGCGGCATTCCCTGTGCCGCTTCGCGCTTGGCGATGCGCTGGCGGAAGCGGTTGAGGTTGGCGTACTCGGCCTCCTTTTCCTGGATATGCGCCGAATCCGGCAGCATCACCGCCAGCAGGTCGCAGGTGGCGCGCGTGGTGTGGATGGCGCCCTTGAAGCCCAGCGCGATCAGCCGCGGCAGCAGGCCGGAATGGTCGATATGGGCATGGGTGAGGAGGACGAAATCGATGCTGCGCGGATCGAAGTTGAACGCGCGGTAGTTTTTGGCGCGCGTCTCGCGCCCGCCCTGGAACATGCCGCAATCCACCAGAAAGCGCACGCCGTCGGCTTCCACCAGATAGCTGGAACCCGTCACCTCGCGTGCCGCACCCAGAAAAGTCAGTTTCATAGCGGTCTCCCTTCGCCCGTTTCTTCGTAAGTCTTGCCGTCGCGGATATGGTAAATGCGCTTGAAGGTCGGAATGATTTTTTCGTCGTGGGTGACGACGATGATGGCGATGCGGAATTCCTGCGCCAGCTGGTTGAGGATTTTCACCACGGTGAGCGCGCGCACGCTGTCGAGCGCGGCGGTCGGCTCGTCGGCGAGGATGATCGGCGGCTTGTTGGCGAGTGCGCGGGCAATCGCCACGCGTTGCTGCTCGCCACCGGAGAGTTCTGAAATGCGTGCCTGTGCGCGGTGCTGCACGTCGAGCGCGGTGAGCATGTCCAACGCAATCGCGCGCGCCTTGGCATTCGGCACCCCGGCCAGCATCGGCAGCAGGGCGACGTTGTCGGTGCTGTCGAGAAAGGGAATCAGATACGCAGCCTGGAACACGAAACCGATGCGATCGCGGCGCAACGCGCGCAGGTCGCGCGCCTTCCAGCCGTTGTCGTAAATCACTTCGCCGCCCAGGGTGAACTTGCCGGCGCTCGGTTCGATCACCGCGCCGAGGCATTTCAGCAGGGTAGTCTTGCCGGAACCCGAAGGGCCGATCAGGCCGACCACTTCGCCCGGATAGACGGTCATGTCGACCCCTTTCAGCGCATCGACTGCGCTGCTGCCATGGCCATAGCGTTTGGTGAGGCCTTCGATCTGGATGGCAGGCTGGGTGGGGTCTATGTCAGCCACCGATCGCCTCCGCCGGGTCGATCTTGAGCGCAGCGCGAATCGCCAGCAGCGAGGCCAGCGCGCACACCACCAGGGTCAGCACGAATGCCCGTCCGGCGTCGCCGGTTTCGAGCAACACATATTTGGGGAAGGCGGGCGCCCACAGGGTGGCGGCGAACTTGCCGACAAAGAAACCGATGATGCCGAGTCCCAGTGCCTCCTGCATGATCATCGCGGCAATGGTGCGGTCACGCGTGCCGATGAGTTTCAGCACGGCGATTTCCTTGATCTTGCCGAGCGTCATCGTGTAGATGATGAAGGCGACGATGGCCGCGCTCACCACCGCCAGAATCATCAGGAACAGACCGATCTGCCTGGCGGCGGTGGCGATCAGCTTGGCGATCAGGATGTCTTCCATGTCGGCGCGGGTGTAGGCGGTGAAGCGCTGCCAGCGCGCGATGGTGGTGGCCAGCGCGCGCGCATCGGTGCCGGGATGCAGCCGCAGCAAGACGGCGTTGACCTTGTGGCTGGAGGTCTGGATCGCCTGCACCGCGTCGAGCACGCCGGGCTGGCCGGGGCGGTTGATCGCCGGATTGGCGGCGAGCCGCTGGCGGTCTTCGACGATGGCGTCGTTGTCTTTCAAAAACTGCGCTTCCTGCGCGTCTTTCAGCGGAATGAACAGCATCGGGTCGCCGCCCGACGACACCATGCGCCGGGTCAGCCCGACCACGGTGTAATCGTTGCGGCGGATGCGCACCCTGTCGCCGACCTCGAGTCCGGTCTTGGCGTCGGCCACCGCCTCGTAATGCGCGCGGGCAATCGGGCGGCCTGCCACCAGAAACGAGGGTCCGCCGGGCTTGCCCGGCTCGTAGCCCGCCACCATCACGCGCTGCGATTTGCCCTGATGTGACACCTGCATGGTGAGGTAGGAAACGTTGCCGGTCTGCGCCACGCCCGCCAGCCCTGCCAGCGCGCGATAGAGGTCGTCGGGCACGCTGGAGGGTTCGGCGAAGGGCCCGAGGGTGTTCTGTTGCACCACCCAGATGTCGGCATCGACCGCACGCAGCAGCACCTTGGCGTCGTCGACCATGCCGCGATAGACGCCCGCCATGGTCAGCGTGACGCCGATCAGCAACCCCAGGCCGAGTCCGGTGAGCAGATAACTTTTGAGGTGATGGGCAATGTCGCGCCCGGCCAGATTAATCATGGGCGGATGGCTTCATGGCCGGGGTCATTGCGGCGTCAGACGCTGTTCGCTGACCCGAACGCCATCGTCGAGCTGTCTCGCGCTGTAAACGACCAAGTTGTCGCCGGCGCTGAGGCCCGACACGATCTGCACCTGCTCGGCGGTCTGCACGCCCGGCTGCACCGGCTGGAAGCGCGCGCGGCCGTCCACCACCTGCCAGACGCCGGTTTGTCCCTTGAACTGCGCGAGTGCGGCGCGCGGCACGGCGAGCACGTTGCGCGCGCCGGGCAGCCGGATCGTCACTTCTGCCAGTTCGGCCAGATACAGCTGCGCCGGGGGCGGATCAAACGCCACATCGATGATGCGCTCCTCGGTGACCGCATCGCTTTGCAGCTCGATGCGCGCCACCTTGCCCGGCATGGCGGTACCGGGTGCGGAACGCAGCACGATGTCCGCCACCTGGCCGACGGTTACGCCCTGCGCGCGCGCCTGATCGACGCGGGCGCGCACCCACAGCTGGCCCGGGTCGACCAGCCGCAGCACGGCCTGTCCGGCCACCACGGTGGTGCCCGGCTCGGCTTCGCGCGCGGTCACCACGCCGTCGATCGGGCTCAGCAGTTTGAGGTTGTTGCTGACCTGCTGGATGCCCCGCGATTCGGCTTCGGCCCGGCTGATGTCGCGTTGCGCGCCGCTCGCGTTGGCGCGCGCCGCAGCCAGCGCGGCCTCGGCAGCGGCGGCTTCGTTGCGGCGACTGTCGGCCATTTCCTGGGCGACAAAACCCTGTTTCGCCAGCGCCTGATAGCGTGCGTGATTGGCTTGTGCCAGCCGGACGCGGCTCGCGGCCTCGGCCACTTGCGCCTGCGCCGCCTGGGCGGTTTGACGTGCGCGCGCCGCCGCACTGGCCGCCGCTTCGCCGCGCTGAAGCAAGTCCACCGGATCGATTTCGGCCAGCAACTGGCCGGCGCGCACCCGGTCGCCCTGATCCACCCACACCTGCAACAGCCGTCCTGCCTGGGTCGGTCCCACCGCGTACGCGCGCCGCGCTTCCACCGTGCCGATGCCGTAGACAGCGGGGCTGAGATCAGTCCGGGTGACGCGGGCGATTTCCACCCCCACCGGCGCCAGCGGCCCGCGCGTGGTCAGCAGCCAGACAAAAGCGGCGATAAAGCCCAGCGCGCCGAGCGCGAGGAGGAGCGTGCGTTTGCCGGGTTTCAGGGCAACGAGTTTCATGCGGATCAGTGGCTATCGTCGAGGAAAGGCGTCTGGATCTGATACGTCGCGTGGCAACTGACGCACTTTTGCAGCGTGGCGGACAACTGGTTGAGGCTGTGGCTGACGTCCTGCAGGCTGTCGGCATCGAGCGCAATCTGGTCGAAATCGCGATGTACCGAGAAACCCTGCTGGCGGAATTCCTGCGGCAGCTTGGCGCGCAACGCGGGGGGGACTTCATGCACCATTTTCTGCCCCATGCCACGCGCGGCTTGCGCCACCGCCGCCATGTCCGGCTTGGCTAGCGCGCCGGTCATGGTCTGCACGCCGGCGAGAAACAGGCGCATTTCTTCCAGGATCATCGCGCGTTCGGCGGGCGTGAGCGTCAGCACGCTGCGCGTATCCGTTGCGGGGGCGTGATGCGCGGCGTGGTGGGGCTCGGCTGCGAGCGCGTGATTGAACGCCAGGCACAGCCACGCGCCGGCAATCGACAGGCTTGAAGATTTCATGGGTGGTTTCCTTGTAAGTCGTGTGTCGAGTAGGCGCTGGATGCTCCCATTAAAACAAAAGGCACCGCAAGCGCGATGCCTTTTCTGTCAGCGTTGGGTGACCGCTGGCGTCTTAGCGTCCGCCGCCCGACCCCATTCCGCCGCCCGATCCCATGCCACCCCCGGGTCCCATGCCGCCGCCCATGCCGCGCGCGGGCGGCTCGTCAGGCAGGGTTACGCCTTGCTGCCTGGCACGTACCTGCATTTCCTTGTGGTGCTGCGCGCGGATTTGTTCGCGCTCTTCGCTGGTTTTGGCGTTACGCATTTTGGCCTGGTACTCGGTGCGTTCCTGTTGGGTCATCAGCTGGCTGCCGTACACCTGTTCCTGTGCCTGGTTTTTCATGGGCGCGTCGGCGGAAAACGCCGGGTTGAAGGCAAGCAACAGGCTGCTTGTCATCGCCGAAATAAATAAGGACTTGTTCAACATTTTCGTGCTCCTTGAGCCGTGGGGTTGTCAGGAATGAGGCGCGCCGCCACAACCCCTTCGGCATGCGCATCTTGATTGATAGTAGATCTTCAGAGGACTGTTTGTCGCCTGGTCAGCAACATCAGTCCGGGGTCAGCGGTCGCCGCACTGTTCCTGCGGGCTGCTCACAATGGCATCCACCTCATCCTGCGCGATGACCTGCGCGGTATAGGGTTGGCGGGTCATGGACTCGATCGTGCTGGCGAAGGCGCGCAGGTGATTGCGCGAGCCGCACAGCAGGTTTTCATAGGTGGAGTCGAGGTCGGCATGGTCGGCCCGCTCAATCGCGGCCACCAGATCGTTCATGTCGGTCTCCTCGATGATGCCGCCGACTTGCAGCGCATCCAGAGCGCTGAGACGGCCCTTCTCCATCAGCGTGCCGTACAGCGACTGCAGGTCTGGATCGGAGAACTCGCCGATGGCCTTGCCGGCTGCCGGGTCGGACAGCTGATAGGTGCGCAACAGCTTGAGGACGGCGTCCATGTGGCTTTGCTCGGAACTGGCGATGTTGCTGAATACCGGCAACCCCCAGGTTTCGTAGAGCGTCAGATAAACATCCCGCGCCAGCTTTTCTTCCTCGCGCATGAAAAGCAGATCGGATTTTTCGACCGTGGACAGGCTCGACAGCGTGGTTTTGGCCGTGGCGGAAACCTTGGCGGCATGCAGCGGTGCGCTGACGGCCAAGGCCAGGGCAAGCGAGAAAGCCGAGAGGGATTTTGATTTTGCAAACATGGTTGATTCCTTCATTCATTAAACGAAAAGACGGCGGCCAGCCATGTAGCAGTGCATTTATCGCCCTTTGCCGCCTCGACCCGCGCCACCGGCGCGCTCGATCTGCGCAGGGGGCAGCATGGGCTGGATGGCGTTCATGCCAGGGCCGGACGGGTTCCGGGTATTCACGTCGATGCCATGACGGGCGTCATAGCCGATTCCGTAACGGCTGTTGCTGCGCGGCTCGTTGCGGATGTCGAGGTTTCCGCCCGGTTGCGGATCCAGATTGGAGAAACGCGGTCTGGCGGCAGGCGTGAACACGACCGAGCCTTCGCCATGAGCGGGCGGATCGTAGGGCGCAGCCTGAACCGATGTGATGGACAACAAGGGCATCAGCAGAAAAAGGGGTTTGGACATGAGCCTCATGGGGTTCGATTCGATTCCATTACAGATGAGCGGGCTATTCTGCACCGGGCGTAGGGGTTTGCGCGCTCAAGCTGCGTGGCAGACGAATTCGTCCGCCACGCAGAACGACTGGCTTTACAGCGCTGCGGGCACTGCACCGCCAGCCGGTTCGCTCTGACGGGTCTGGGTCATCGTGCGGCGCTGTGCCATGTCCTGTTGCATGTCCGGCGTGCCGCGCTGCGACTGCGTGCGGGTCTGGGTCTGCTCACGGGTTTGGGTCTGGGTGCGTGTGCGCGTCATGTCGCCCGATCCCTGGCCCATGTTCTGCTGCATGGAACCCAGGCCGCTCGACTGTCCGCCCATCTGGCTCGAGCCCATGCCGCCACTCATGCCACCGCCCTGGCCGCTGCCCATGCCGCCCCCTTTGCCGCCTGCCTGTACGTCAAGCGTTGCGCCCAGTGCGAGAAGGGCTGCGAAAACGGCTGCTGTGGATTTGCTTGCTTTCATGTTGTGGTTCCTTTGCGTGAGTCATGAGGGTTGATCGCCGCCACGGTTTCAACTCCGCTGGCAGTGGACGCAGTATCACGGCCAGGCGTTTCGGCGGTCTTACGCAGTCGCTACAGGTTGTTACAGGTTGTTACGCGGCGACGGGCGTGGCGTGTTGCCGGTAAAATTGGCCCTTCTCGCATTCCGGGCAAGGTGGACTCCAAATGGTCGAAGACGCAGCCGCTCAGCGCATCCTGGTGGTGGACGACGACGTCGCGTTGCGCGAACTGGTGACATCGTATCTGGGCGCCAGCGGCTATGAGGTGGAAGGCGTGGGCGATGGCGCTGCGTTTCGTGCCAGCATGGCAGAGCGCGGTGCCGATCTGGTGGTGCTCGACCTGATGCTGCCGGGCGAAGATGGTTTGAGTCTGCTCAAATGGCTGCGTACCGACGGTGGTCCGCCGGTCATTATCGTTTCCGCGCGCGGCGAGGAAGTCGACCGGGTGGTGGGGCTGGAGGTCGGCGCCGACGACTACCTGGCCAAGCCTTTCGGCCCGCGCGAACTGCTCGCCCGCGTGCGTGCGGTGCTGCGGCGCGGCGGCGCGAATGCCGTTGCGCCGAAAGAAGCGGAGGCGCTGGCTTTCGGCCCGTTCCGGCTGGACGTCAACAGCCATGTCCTGCTGCACGACGGCGCAGAAATTCCCCTGACTTCCGGCGAGTTCACCCTGCTGCGCATTTTTCTCGAGCACCCCAATCAGGTGCTGACGCGCGATCACCTCATCACCCTGGTCAAGGGTTACGAACGCGCGCCGTTCGACCGTAGCGTCGATGTGCGGGTGACGCGCCTGCGCCGCAAGATCGAGCCCAACCCCGAAGCGCCGGTCTATCTGCGCACCATCTGGGGCGAGGGCTATCTGTTTTCGCCGCGCGGCGAGAGTGCGGCGTGAAACGGTTTACCCGCAAACCGCCCCGCTCGCTGTTTCGCCATACGGCGCTCACCATTGCGGCGGGCTTGCTGGTGTTTCAGCTTGCCTCGGGCGCGGCGATTTTTTTCAACCTCATGCGGCCCCTCGCCCAGCGCTCGGCCGACGACATGGCCGCCTTATTGGTGTTGTCCGCGCGCACCTGGGTTGAACTGCCGGCGGCGACGCGACCCGCTTTCGAGGCGGAGCTGCTGCTCAGTCACCACATGGAATTGAGCGAAGTCCAGGCGCCGCTGGGCGACGAGGTCGGGCATCACCCCTATCTCAATTTCCTGCGGGAGTCGCTCACGACCCGGCTCGACCCGGGTGCCAGCCTGCATGTGACCGAGTCCACCGATGGGCGTTTTCATGCCGACATTCCCATGGCACGCAGGGTGTTGCGCTTCAGCTTCGACAAGGAGCTGATCACGCCGCGCCCCTCGCTGGCGCTGGCCTGGAGTGCCGTCGCCGGCCTGCTGGTGACGCTGATTCTGGCCTGGCTGCTGGCGCGCCGCATCACTGCCCCGGTGGCGCGCCTGACCGATGCCGCGCGCCAGATCGGCAGCGGTGAGCGCCCGCCCCGGCTGCCGGAGTCGGGCGAGTACGAGCTGGCCGAGCTGGCGCGGATTTTCAATCAGACCGCCGCCCAGCTGGCGGCGCGGCGCGAAAACCAGAGCACGCTGCTGGCCGGTGTCTCGCACGACCTGCGCAGCCCGCTTGCCCGCCTGAAAATGGCGCTGGGGATGCTCGCCGACGAGCGCGACTCGCCGCTGCTCAGCCGCATGGAGCGCGATGTAGGCGAAATGGAAACACTGATCGGTGCGCAGCTGGAACTCGCCCGCGCCCAGGAGCGCGAGGCCGCCGAGGCCACGGACATCGACGCCCTGCTGAGTGAACTGATCGAGGCCGCCGAGGCGCAATCGCCCGGCCAAACCCATCTGCGTGCCGACGGGCCACCGTGCCGGGCGGTCATCGCGCCGCTGGCGCTCAGGCGGATTCTCGGCAACCTGCTGGAAAACGCCCTGCGTTATGGCGGGCCGGGGCGGCTGGAGCTGGTGCGGCGGCGCGGTTCGAGGGGGCTGCTGATCGGGGTGCGCGACCGCGGCCCGGGCATTCCCGCCGCGCAGCGCGAAGCGGTGTTCCGCCCCTTCTTCCGCCTCGATCCTTCGCGCAACCGCGCCACCGGCGGCAGTGGTCTCGGCCTCGCCATTGCTCGCCAGCTGGCTGAAACCCAAGGCTGGACGGTCGCCCTCAAACCGCGCGTCGGCGGCGGCACCAGCGCCTGGCTGGCGATTCCGGGAGCCTAGCCCGCAAGCGACAGCTCCAACGCCCGCAATACCCGCCCGGCCAGCAGCGTCATCTCGTCTGGCGTGATTACATACGGCGGCATCAGGTAGACCGTGTGGCCGATCGGGCGCATGAACACGCCCTGCGCCAGCGCCTCAACATGAAAGCGGGTGGCGAAACCGGGGCCGGCGTCGGCCACTTCAAATGCCCAGATCATGCCGCGATGACGGAAATGCCGCACCCGTGTGTGAGCGGCCACTTCTTCCAGTGCCCTTGTCATTTCAAGTGACTTGATCCGGTTGGCGGCAATGACCTGGTCGTGCGCGAAGATGTCGAGCACTGCCAGCGCCGCCCGGCAGGCGAGCGGATTGCCGGTATAGGAATGCGAATGCAGGAAGCCGCGCGCGGTGGCGTCATCGTAGAACGCGGCGTAGATCGCATCCGTCGTCAGCACCGCCGACAGCGGCAGATAGCCGCCGGTGATGCCTTTGGACAGGCAGATGAAATCCGGTTTGATGCCTGCCTGTTCGCAGGCAAACATCGACCCAGTCCGGCCGAAACCCACCGCAATTTCGTCGGCGATCAGATGCACGCCGTATTGGTCGCACAACTCGCGTGCCCGGGTGAGATAGATCGGGTGATACATCGCCATTCCCGTTGCGCCCTGCACCAGCGGCTCAACGATGAAGGCAGCGGTGGTGGCAGCGTGTTCGGCCAGATGGGCTTCCAGCGCACCGGCGCAGCGCAGTGCAAAGGCTTCGGCGGATTCGCCCGGATCGGCCAGCCGCGCGTCGGGCGTCGGCACCTGCACGCTATGCCGCAGCAAGGGCGCGTAGGTGTCCTTGAACAGCGGAATATCGGTCACCGACAGCGCGCCCACGGTTTCGCCGTGATAGCCGTTTTGCAGGCTGATAAAACCGTTCTTCTGCGCCTGGCCTGTGTTGCGCCAATAGTGAGCGCTCATTTTCAGCGCGATTTCGGTGGCCGAGGCGCCATCCGAACCGTAGAACGCGTGGCCCAGTCCGGTCAGCGCAGCCAGCCGTTCCGACAGTTCCACCACCGGCGCATGGGTCGCCCCGGCCAGCATCACATGTTCGATCTTGCCGAGCTGGTCGGTGATCGCCGCGTTGATGCGCGGGTTGCAGTGGCCGAACAGATTGACCCACCAGCTCGAAATCGCGTCGAAGTAGCGCCGCCCATCGGTATCGATCAGCCATGCTCCTTCACCGCGCGCGATCGCCAGTGGCGGTGATGCTTCCAGCTGCTTCATCTGGGTGCAGGGGTGCCAGACGGCGGCGCGGGTGCGCTCAATCAGTTTATTTGCACCCAAATCATTCATTTAAGTTATCCCTGCCCTTGAAATTGTCACAGTGCGCCCCTACTATTAGCACTCGACGGCGATGAGTGCTAATCACTCGGTCGCCGCTTCTATTTTTGTCGGCTCCAAAGAGCCGCCTGTTACGCAACGTAATTGAAACTTTAGGCAATGGAGACTTTGCAATGAAAATCCGTCCTCTGCACGACCGAGTGATTGTTAAACGCATGGAAGAAGAGCGCAAGACCGCTTCCGGCATCGTGATCCCCGACGCAGCAACCGAAAAACCCGACCAGGGCGAAATCATCGCCGTCGGCACCGGCAAAAAAGACGACCAGGGCAAACTGATTCCGCTCGACGTGAAAGTCGGCGACCGCGTGCTGTTCGGCAAATACGCCGGCCAGACCGTCAAGGTCGACGGCGACGAACTGCTGGTGATGCGCGAAGAAGACATCATGGGCGTGGTTGAGAAGTAATCGCTTCAACGCAAGCGAATACTGACTACACAGGCCTAATTGATTAGGCCCACCAAATTAAATTCAGGAGTTAAAACATGGCTGCAAAAGACGTACGTTTTGGTGATTCCGCGCGTGCCCGCATGGTGGCAGGCGTCAATATTCTGGCTGACGCCGTTAAAGTAACCCTCGGCCCGAAAGGCCGCAATGTGGTGCTCGACCGTTCCTACGGCGCACCGACCGTGACCAAGGACGGCGTATCCGTTGCCAAGGAAATCGAGCTGAAGGACAAGCTGGAGAACATGGGCGCGCAGATGGTCAAGGAAGTCGCTTCCAAGACCTCCGACATCGCCGGTGACGGCACCACCACGGCAACCGTGCTGGCCCAGTCCATCGTCAACGAAGGCATGAAGTTCGTTGCCGCCGGCATGAACCCGATGGATCTGAAGCGCGGCATCGACAAGGCCGTGATCGCCATCGTCGGCGAACTGAAGAAGATGTCGGTGCCCTGCACCAGCAGCAAGGAAATCGCCCAGGTCGGCGCCATTTCCGCCAACTCCGATTCCTCGATCGGCGACATCATCGCTGCTGCGATGGACAAGGTCGGCAAAGAAGGCGTGATCACGGTTGAAGACAGCTCGGGTCTGGAAAACGAGCTCGACGTCGTCGAAGGCATGCAGTTCGACCGCGGCTACCTCAGCCCCTACTTCATCAACAACCCCGACAAGCAGATGGCGCTGCTGGAAGATCCTTTCATCCTGTTGTACGACAAGAAGATCTCCAACATCCGCGACCTGCTGCCCGTACTGGAGCAAGTCGCCAAGGCCGGCAAGCCGCTGATGATCGTGGCTGAAGATGTCGACGGCGAAGCGCTCGCCACCCTGGTGGTCAACAACATCCGCGGCATTCTGAAAACCTGTGCCGTCAAGGCACCGGGCTTCGGCGACCGTCGCAAGGCAATGCTGGAAGACATGGCCATCCTCACCGGCGGCACCGTGATCGCTGAAGAAGTCGGTCTGTCGCTGGAAAAAGCCACCCTGCAGGATCTGGGTCGCGCCAAGCGCATCGAAATCGGCAAGGAAAACACCATCGTCATCGATGGCGCCGGTAACGCCGACATGATCAAGGGCCGTATCAGCCAGATTAACAAGCAGATCGACGAAGTCAGCAGCGATTACGACCGCGAGAAACTGCAGGAGCGCAAGGCCAAACTGGCTGGCGGCGTCGCAGTGATCAAGGTTGGTGCTGCAACCGAAGTCGAAATGAAAGAGAAGAAGGCCCGTGTCGAAGACGCGCTGCACGCCACCCGTGCTGCCGTTGAAGAAGGCATCGTCCCCGGCGGCGGCGTGGCACTGCTGCGCGCCAAGGCTGCTGCTGCAGCAGTCAAGGGCGACAACCACGACCAGGACGCCGGCGTGAAAATCGTGCTGCGTGCGATCGAAGAGCCGCTGCGCCAGATCGTCAAGAACTGTGGCGAAGAGCCTTCAGTCGTCGTCAACAAGGTGCTGGAAGGTAAGGGCAACTACGGCTACAACGCCGGCACCAGCGAGTACGGCGACATGGTGGCGATGGGCGTGCTCGACCCCACCAAGGTTACCCGCACCGCGCTGCAGAACGCTGCGTCGATTGCCAGCCTGATGCTGACCACCGACTGCATGGTCGCTGACCTGCCGGATGACAAGCAAAACGCTCCGATGGGCGGCGGCGATATGGGCGGCATGGGTGGCATGGGCGGCATGATGTAATTTGCCGGTCCGGTTGTGTATGCCCTCACGGGCATGCAGGCTGTCCCAAAGCCCCGCTTCGGCGGGGCTTTTTTACGTCCAGACGATACGTTTCTCCAGGCTTGCGGCTTGCGAAGTCAAGTTACCCCTGACCATAATGACTGCGAGTCCACGCCGGGACAAAAAGGACATCCATGTCAGAGGCAGCCAATTCGCTGATTCGAGCCACCGCAGATCACTTGAGTCAGTTTGCCCCCTTCGACCAGATGGAAGGCGGGCACGTGCAGTGGTTGGTGCAGCATGCAACGCTGCGGTATTTTGCCAAGGGGGAAACGGTGCTGTCGCCGCAACAGCCGGAGCCCGTCGCATTTTTCATCATCAAGCAGGGCGTGGTTCAAGGTGAGCAGGGCATCAGCCAGCCGCCCGAAGACAGCGCCTGGCTCGAGCTGCATGAGGGCGAGTGTTTTCCGCTGGGCGCGCTGCTCGCCAAGCGACCGGTCACCGGCACGTACCGTGCAAGCAGCGATGTCTTTTGCTACGTTGTGCCGGCGGAAGACTTTCTGCACCTGACGCGGCTGAGCGAAGCGTTTTACGACTTTTGCACGCGTCGCATTGCCAACCTGCTAGAGCATTCGCAACACCTGATTCAGGCTGGTTATTCCAAGGCCAGTGCAGAGCAACAATCGATGAACAGCACCCTTGCGGCCGTCGTTCAGCGGCAACCGGTGACCTGTTCTCCGCACGACTCCATCAGGCAGGCGTTGCAGCTGATGGCGCGTCACGGGGTGGGGGCCATGGTTGCCGTGGACGATCAAGCCCCACTGGGCATCCTCACGCTGCACGATGTGTTGAGCCGGGTGGCGTTGGCGGAAGCCGATCTCGACCAGCCGGTCATCGGCATCATGAGCACGACACTCACGACCTTGCCGCCCCATGCCCTGGCGCATGACGCGGCACTCGCAATGGCCAGGCAGGGCATCCGTCATGTGCTGGTGACCGACAACGGCCACCTAACCGGCGTGATATCGGAAAAGGATTTGTTCACGCTGCAACGCGTCGGCCTGCACCAGATCAGCAGCAGCATTCGTCACGCCACGACCATCGCCTTGCTGAAGCAAGGCGCGCGCGATATCCAGCAGCTTGCCCGCAACCTGCTGGCCCAGGGCATGGCGGCCGAGCAGCTGACCCAGATCATCACCACGCTCAATGACCTGCTGACCACGCGCATTATCGAACTCGAGTTGCAGGGCGACCCGGCCCGGGACATCGAGTTTTGCTGGCTGGCGTTGGGCTCCGAGGGACGCTTCGAACAGACGCTCAATACGGACCAGGACAACGGCATCATCTTTGCGCCCAAGGCCAACGAGGACCCTGCCGCGCTCCGCGAGGTGTTGTTGCCGTTCGCCAAACGGGTCAACCTCGCGCTTGCGGAGTGTGGATTCCCGCTGTGCGGAGGCGAGGTGATGGCATCGAATCCAAAGTGGTGTGCGTCGCTCCAGGAATGGCAGGAGACATTCGACAAATGGATTTATCACGGCGCCCCGATGGACCTGCTGCACTCGACGATCTTCTTTGATTTCCGCCCGCTTTACGGCGCCTCCCAGCTGGGAAAAGCACTGCGCGAATGGCTGCAGACCGCCGCGCCGAAGAACTCGCGCTTTCTGCACCAGCTTGCGCTCAACGCCCTGCGCAACCGGCCGCCTTTGGGCATGCTGCGCGACTTCGTGACCGGCGATGACCACACCATCGACCTCAAGCTCAATGGCATCACCCCCTTCGTCGATGCGGCGCGCATTTTCAGCCTGGCGATCGGTGGCACGCAAACCAACACCGTGCAGCGTCTGCGCGAGATCGCCGCGCCGCTGAACCTCAAGCCGGGCGATGTCGATGCCTACTGCGAGGCGTTCCTGTTCATCCAGCTGTTGCGCCTGCGTTTGCACCACACCCAAAGCGAACGCGGCGAGACGCTGACCAACCGGGTGGATCCGGACACGCTCAACCACCTGGACCGGCGCATTCTCAAGGAAGCCTTTCGCCAGGCACGCAAGCTGCAAACCAAGCTGGGCCTGGACTATCAGGCATGAGCTGGCTGGATCGGTTCTTCGGCAACAAGCCGGCGCTCAGCCCGCAGCAGGCCCGGCGCCTGGCGGCCTGGCAGGCGCTGCCGTCGCCCCGGCAGGACGCATCGCTCAAGACAAGCCGTTATGTGGTGGTGGACGTGGAGAGCAGCGGACTCAACATCAGCCGAGACCGCCTGATCGCCATTGGCGCGGTCGCCGTGACGAACGGTCAGATCCAGCTGAATGACAGCCTTGAAATCGTGCTGCAGCAGGCCCGCGTCAGCGCAAAGGACAACATCCTGATACACGGCATCGGCGGCACCGCCCAGCGTGAAGGGATGCCACCCGCGGAGGCCCTGCTCGCTTTCCTCGAATACCTGGGCAAGGATCCGCTGATCGCCTTTCATGTCGCGTTCGACGAGTCGATGATCAGCCGGGCGATGAAGACTTGCCTCGATCTTAAATTCCGCCATGCCTGGGCCGACCTGGCTTATGTGGCGCCTGCGCTCTACCCGCAGCGCGCACGACAATACCGCAAACTGGATGACTGGATGGGCCTGTTCCAGATCAGCAACTATGCCCGCCACAATGCGCTGGCCGACGCCTTGTCCACCGCTGAATTATTGCTGGCGTTAAGCCCGAATCTGGAAGCCCGCAAGGCGGCTAGCCTGCAAGGTCTGAAGAGCCTGGAACACGAACGTCGGCGCCAGATCCAGCCGGTTTAGGCCGGCCAGTCCAACCCGCGGGTGTTACTACGCAGGTGACCAATTCGCATTAACTTTAATAAGTTACGGGTTGTTAAAAGTCCAAAACTGAAACTTATTTTTCTGGTACGGAAAACGGCGGTGACCTCCTGGGTAGCCGCCGTAGCTTCTGCTGTCGGTGTAAGGGTCATGCCGAGGTCAGGCCGCCTTGTGGAGGGCCAGCGGCAACAGTCGGCAGCGCCAAGCTCTTGCCCTTACGCAACGCGACGCGTACCTCTCTAGCCCTTGCCTACTCCTAGCTGAGGTGTCTTACAGCGAGGGGGCCCGATCAAGGCGCGCGCGGAATACGTAATCTCTATTGAATACCTTGTAGCTGACGCCGATCGCGCCCTCTCGATGGAATGCAGATACAGCGAATTCGATTGACTTGCCGTTCACTTTTATCTCGTTAACTAAGGGCAAAATGTCCTGATCAAGCGGAAAAGCTGGCACCTCTACCTGGTAGGCGGCGATTGGATCGCCAGCTAGAGAGTAACGGAACAGGTCGAAGCTTTTTAATTTTCTGTTAGGGCTTCGTCGACCTACAAAAATAAGCTCGTCGCCGACGACAGTGAGTCCTTGAAACTCAGCGGGCTTAACGCCAAAAGCCTTGATACGCACCGCCTTTGTAACGTCTTTTCCGATGACGGTCAGCTGCCCATCTCGAATAAATACCCGGCCGTCCGGCGTTGACACTGGACGAGTGTAGGCGGTGCTGAAGTCCACGGGGATCTTGTCTGTATCTTTTTCATACAGCATGTCTGCCACAAGCTTTAGCTGGACCGGAAAATCGCTAGCCGCATCAACAACCAAGGTAGCATTACGCGCAGGCAGGCTAGGCGCTGGCCGGGGCACTATGGCCTTTGCGACAAGCGCCAGTTGGTCCGAATTCTTGCATCGAAACCCTGTGCCCCCTTTCCCGCCACCGCCGGCCTGGTAGCCTGCAGTGGTGGCCTCCGCAACGATTTTGCCGGTGTGCCGATCCCGGATATAGTGGCGGGCTGACCAGGTGTAATCGACTGACGCCCAGCCCGGGCGCTCCGAATCGACTACGCCGCGCTCATAGCGGCTAAGCGCGATGTTCGTCTTGACAGCGGCTATACACTTGCCTACGGGTAGCCCCATGAGCCGCATGTCCAGGAGATACTGTGGGCGCGAAGCAATTTCAGCCTCGAATCCCGCGCAAGCCGGATCGTCCGCATCCGCTAGATAGAACCGGTAGTATTTCGTGCCATGTCCCGTGGCACCTTTGGCTATACGCGAATACTGCTGCATGAACATACTCGAGGTACGGAAGCCCGGCTGATCCATCAAGTCGGCCCTAGTCGCTTGGGGCACTTCCAGAAACTGAAAGCGGCGTTCTAGCAGCTCCGCCGCAATCGTCCGTAAGTCCATAAACTCATGGAAATCGGGGTCTTTCAACATACTCTTTGTAACTAAATACCCTTCAGCCTCCACTGTTTTTAACGAGCTTAAGCGGCCCTTTTCTTCGCAGAGATCATGAACGCCCGCCTTATAGCGCTGGGCCACTAGAAGGGAAACGGGTATCCAACTGACCGCCAGAATAACCAGCAGCGTAGATATGTAATCTTCCAGGCGACGAGGTAGGGATTTAGGCATTAGGTTTGCAACAAGGACTTAGCGGGGATCTACGGTGTAGCCATGGGGGCTGGCAACAAATCGTACGCTAACTAATACGGCTACCACAAACGTCGATAACGACGGGTGGTTAAGTGCTTTCAGTGGTTTTGGGTCATTTGCGTAGTAACACCCCAACCCACAAAAAAAGCCCCCCGACGAATCGGGGGGCTTGGCTTTCACTACGTCCGGGCTAGTGGGCCTGGGCCGAGCCCGCACCGCGCGGGTAGCGGATGCCTTCCACCAGGTGCTTGATGTGTTCCGGGCACGCGGGGGTCAGCTTCATCACCAGGTAAGACACGGCGAAGTTCAGGATCATGCCCACCACGCCGATGCCTTCCGGCGAGATGCCGAGGAACCATTCGCTGTCAGGCACCTTGTCCATGCCCAGCAGCACGTCGCGCTTGAAATAGACAATGTAGACCAGCGTGAAGATCAGGCCGGTCAGCATGCCTGCGATGGCGCCGCCCCGGTTCATCGACTTGCTGAAAATGCCCATGACGATGGTCGGGAACAGCGAGGCACAGGCCAGGCCGAAGGCGAACGCCACCACCTGGGCGACGAAACCGGGCGGGTTGTAGCCCAGGTAACCGGCGATCAGCACCGCCACGGCTGCCGCGATTCGGCCGGCCATCAGTTCGGTTTTCTCGGAGATGTTGCGGGCAAACACGCCCTTCATCAGGTCGTGCGAGATGGCCGAGGAGATCACCAGCAGCAGGCCGGCGGCGGTGGACAGCGCGGCGGCGATCCCGCCGGCGGCGATCAACGCGATCACCCAGTTGGGCAGACCGGCGATTTCCGGGTTGGCCAGCACCATGATGTCGTTGTCGACCTTGCCGGTGAATTCGCCTTTGGCCACGGAACCCAGTTCGTTGCCCTTCCAGCCTGCGGCATCGGCCTTGGCCAGGAACGCCTCGTCCTTGCTCGCGTCGTTGTAGTACTGGATCCGGCCGTCGCCGTTCTTGTCTTCCCAGGCGATCAGGCCGGTCTTTTCCCAGCGCTTCATCCAGTCGGGGCGGGACTCGCCCTGGATGCTGGCCTCGGGGGCGAACATGTCGCCTCCGGTGGTCACGGCGGTGTTTACCGTGGCATGCAGGTTGTAGCGGGCCATGGCGCCGACGGCGGGGGCGGCCGTGTAGAGGATGGCGATGAAGACCAGCGCCCAGCCGGCGGACATGCGCGCGTCATGTACCTTGGGCACCGTGAAGAAGCGCACGATGACATGCGGCAGGCCGGCGGTGCCGGCCATCAGCGCCAGGGTGATGCAGAACACGTCGATCATGCTCTTGCTGCCCGTGGTGTAGGCGGCGAAGCCGAGGTCGGTGACGACGTGGTTCAGCTTGGTCAGAAAGGCCACATCCCCCACGTATCCGCCCAGACCCAGTTGCGGCAGCGGTGTGCCGGCAATCTGCAGGGAGATGAATACGGCCGGGATGGTGTAGGCGAAGATCAGCACCACGTATTGCGCCACCTGCGTGTAGGTGATGCCTTTCATGCCGCCGAGGACGGCGTAGAAAAACACCAGGCCCATGCCGATCATCAGGCCGGTCGTGATTTCCACTTCCAAAAAGCGCGAGAACACGATGCCGACGCCGCGCATCTGGCCAGCGACATAGGTGAAGGAGATGAAGATCAGGCAGATCACCGCGACGATGCGCGCCGTCTGCGAGTAGTAGCGGTCGCCGATGAATTCCGGCACGGTGAACTTGCCGAACTTGCGCAGGTAGGGCGCCAGCAGCACGGCCAGCAGTACATAGCCGCCGGTCCAGCCCATCAGGTAGACCGAGCCGCCGTAGCCGAGAAAGGCGATCAGGCCGGCCATCGAGATGAACGACGCCGCGGACATCCAGTCGGCGCCGGTCGCCATGCCATTGACGATCGGATGGACGCCGCCGCCGGCGATGTAAAACTCCTTGGTGGTGCCGGCGCGCGCCCAGATGGCGATACCAATGTAGAGGATGAACGACAGGCCCACCACGATGTAAGTCAGTGTTTGCAGATCCATATTTGTCTCCCCTTATTCTTCGTGGACGTCGTGGTCACGGTCGATCTTGTCCATGCGGCGCGCGTACCAGAAAATCAGGCCGACGAAGACAAAGATGGAACCCTGCTGTGCAAACCAGAAGCCCAGGGGATAGCCACCGAGATGAAAGTTGTCGAGCGCATCGCGAAACAAGATGCCGGCGCCGAAAGAAACGACGAACCAGATGACAAGCGTTGTGAAAAGTAGCCGGAGCGTTGCACTCCAGTAAGCCTTGGGGTCAAAGTTTTGCGGTTTGGACATCGATCGTTATCTCCCTTTTTTCATTTCATGTTGATGAACAGGTAACCCCACCGTTTTTTGCTGTGTCGAACCATACTCCTGCCGCATCAGGGTTTCCATCAAGTTACCGGGTAATGGTTGATTTATACCGCCTTCGGTCTGGTCATGAGACGGCCAATCGGGCTTCGGAGTCCGCTGACCGCGACCCGCAGCAAGCCGGTAAAGCCTTCAGGTTGCTGGCCGCGAATGTCCGGCACGCTGCACAATGAATTGCAGGGCGAAGTAATAGCTCCAGAGAATGAGTGCCGTTGCCCCCGACCAAATCGCAAAGGGCAGGCCTGCCAGGATGACCAGCGTGCCGACCAGCAGTAAGCCGATCCCCCCTGCACCATTGATTCCCGTCACCAGCTTGGCCCATTGTTTTCCATCCCGAATCGTTCGGCCACGCCAATCGGCGACGTGTCGATAATCCTTGAGAACGAGGATCGCCCAGGCACGGTAAAGCATGCCGATGCCCAGAGGAAAAATGCCGAGAAACATCAAACGGGCCAACCAGATAAACCATTCATCCATGCGTATGCCAAATGGCCTCAAGTGAATCAGGAGCGGAATGCTTACCGATCATGCTGCGGCATGCAATAGCCTTGCCTCACGAACTGACGGCACTCTCCAGAAACTCCGAGCCCTTTCTTGACTAACACCGTGTTTAAGGTTTTAATGCCGGGCTTCGGTTTTCCTTGTGGATGTCTGTCCATGATTCGATCGAAACCAGCAAGTACGGCCAGGTAGCTCAGTCGGTAGAGCAGCGGATTGAAAATCCGCGTGTCGACGGTTCGATTCCGCCCCTGGCCACCAAGATGTTGTTTTCTGCATGGCGTCATCGGCAGAAAACGTAAAAAACCCCGCAAGCGTATTTGCGGGGTTTTTTATTGGCCGCACGTCATGCGTTGGTTGCTGGACGTGGTTCGCGCGCCCTCAGCCAGCAGCCATCTTGTCCTGGTGGGAAAACCCCCGCATGCAATGGCTTAACAGCTCGGAGGCTTCGTGTGCGGAAATCGGAGGGCTGTAGTAGTAGCCCTGTATTTCGTGGCATTGCATCTGTTGCAGGCGCAGCAACTGGGCTTCACTTTCCACACCTTCTGCGATGACATTCAGGTGCATGCCGCGCCCCATGGCTACCATGGCGTTGACGATGGAGACGTTTTCCTCGCGGTCGAGTTCCTGGATGAAGGACTGGTCGATCTTGAGGGTGTGGATCGGGAAGCGTGACAGATATTTGAACGAGCTGTAGCCGGTGCCGAAGTCGTCGATGGCGAGGCGGATTCCGCTGGCGGAGAGCCGTCCGAGCTTGATGGCATTGGCTTCGAAATCGCGCATCAACAGGCTTTCGGTGATTTCCAGTTCGAGCTGTTTGCCGTCGAGCGAATACACCTGCAGGGCGCGCATGATGGTTTCAACGAAGTCGGCCGTTTCGAGCTGACGCGCCGAGATGTTGACCGACACGCGCACTTGCGGCAGCCCGGCGGCGCGCCAGGCGGCAATTTGCGCGCAGGTCTGGCTCAATACCCAGTCGCCAATGGGAACGATGATGCCGGCTTCTTCGGCCACCGGAATGAATTCGCCGGGGGTGAGCAGGCCGCGTTGCGGGTGCCACCAGCGCAGCAGGGCTTCAAAGCCGCGTACTTCGCCGCTCAGGGCGTCTACTTGGGGCTGGTAGAACAGGATGAATTCATTGTGTACCAGTGCGCGGCGCAAGTCGGCCTCGATCTGCATGCGGTCCGAATACGGCGCCTGCATGCCGGATTCCCAGAATTGCAGGCGGCTGCGGCCGAGGGACTTGGCCTGGTACATGGCGATTTCGGCCTGGCGGATCAGGCTGTCGATCATTTCGCCGTCTTCGGGTGTCACGCATGCACCGATGCTGACCGATATGTAGACCTCGTGGCCTTTGACATGCACCGGTTTGGACAAGACCTGGGTGATTTTGCGGCAGATGTGTTCGACATCGCTGCGCGAGACCAGGGTCGGCAGCAGCACGGCGAATTCGTCGCCGCCCAGACGCGCCAGGGTGTCGCCTTCGCGCAGGCATTGGCGTAGCCGCGTGCTCACGGCAAGCAGCAGTTCGTCGCCGACGGTATGGCCCAGCGAATCGTTGATGACCTTGAAGTGATCGAGGTCGAGGCTGAGCACAGCCAGGGGTTGCTGGTTGCGCTTGGCCTGCGCCAGCATGAGGCCGAGGTGGTCGCGGAACAGGGCGCGGTTGGGCAGTCCGGTGAGCAGGTCGTGATAGGCCTGGTAGTGCACGGTTTCCTCGGCCTGCTTGCGCTCGGTGACGTCCTTGGCGACGCCGTAGCTGCCGATGAAACGCTGCTCGAAGGCGCTGGCCTGTTCGTCATACATGCCGGTGGCGGTGAGTTCGACTGATTTGCAGAGGCCGTTCATCAGCCGTGGGCGGCGCATGCCGGGGTTGCACTTGAGGCGGATTTCCGTGTTGCGCGCACTGCGGTCGCCGGCGCGGCGTTCGTTGAAAATATGTTCGGCACGGGTCATGTCGTCTTCGTGAACCAGCAGGCTGTAATGCTGCCCCAGCAAATCTTCGCTGCGGTAACCGAGCAGGCTTTCGACGCGATCGTTGACGAAGGTGAAACGGCCTTCGATGTCGAGCGTATAAATAAAATCAGGCGAGCTGTTGACCAGAAAGCGATGCCATTTTTCCGACTGTTGCAGACGCTGCAGGATGTGGTTGTTTTCCCGTTCCAGCCGGCGCTGCGTCAGCGTGTTGTCGATGCGCCGCAGCAGTTCTTCGGGTTCGTAGGGCTTGCGCACGAAATCGGTTGCGCCGCCGCGCAGCGCGCGGATCGCGGCGTCGATTGCGCTTTCGCCCGAGACCACGATCACGGGCGTGTCGATGGCGCGGTCGGTAATGAAGCGCAACACTTCGTTGCCGTTGAGGTCGGGCATGCCGAGATCGAGCAGGATGACATCGAACTGCTGTTTGCTGATGGCGAGCAGGGCGGCGCGTCCACCATCAGCCGTCTCCACGTCGTAATTACGAGCGGTCAGCAGGCGTGACAGCCCTTCAAGGATCAGCGGTTCGTCGTCGACCAGCAACAAGCGCGAGCGCACCGGAAAAGTGCTGACTGAGTGAGCGTGTGGTTCGGAATCGATGGGGCTGCTGGACATGTTTGAAGTTCTCCTGAGCGTGGGTTACATCGACCCGTAGCGCGTTGTGGTGAGGGTTGTCTGGCCATTTTGAAGGGTGGGCAGACGGATGAAAAAATGTGTGCCTTGCGGGCCACTCTCGCATCTGAGCTGGCCGCTCATGCGTTCGATCAGGCTGTGGCTGATGTTCAGGCCGAGGCCCGCATGGTCGCCGCCTTTTTCGCTGACCAGGGGCTCGAACAGGTGGGCGGCGACAGCGGCGGGCAAGCCCGGGCCGGTGTCGGCGATTTCGATTTCGATTTCTCGCTGGCCGTTAGCATCGATCAGGCGGGTGGAGAATTTCAGATGTCCTCCCGCAGACATGGCTTCCACCGCATTTTTTGCCAGGTTGAACAGCACCTGCTTCAGCGAATCCTTTTGCAGGGGCAGCGGCGGTACTTCCGGATTGAGGTCAATCTGCACGCTGACATTGTTCGGCGTGAACAGGGTGCCAAGCGACATCCGTACCAGTTCGGAAACGATGCTGTTGACCGAGACCAGCTCAAGCCCGGCGGCAGATACGGGGGCCGGGATTTCTTCGGCGGCGGTGATGCCGCGAACGATACGTGCCACGCGCTCGATTTCGTCGCCGATGATACTGAGATCGCGTTGCACGGACGAGTCCGCGCCCAACTTGTCAGACAGCAGGTTGACGTAGTTGCGCATGATGGTGAGCGGATTGGCGACTTCGTGTACGGCACGGCGTGCACGCTCGCGGGGGATGGCGTCGCTCGCCACAGGTGGGGTGACCGGCAGGGGGGGGATGATCACCTCGGCGGCGGGCGCAGCCATGCGGGGACGCAGGGTCTCGGTATATTCAGCCACGGTAAAGCGCCACAGCGTGGACATGCCCAACTCGGGATTCGCGTCGCCTGCTACCAGCACGCCCGTCTGGCCATCGCTCAGCGTCAGCGGCTGGCAGAGCAGTCGCGACACGCCAAGCAGGCGCGCAATCTGTTCATCGACCAGGGCGCCATCCGTCGCGCCGCATTCAAATTGTTGCGGCGCGCTGCGCACCAGTGAGCGGGGCAGTGCCGAATGCCCATCATCGAGCGGAATGGCCAATGCATTCAAGCCGGGTGCAGTCGGGAGCAGGGCGCTGGCCCGCAAATGACCGTCGGCAGCGGGAATAAACAGACAGATGCGCTCGATCCCGAACAAAGCTTGCAGCGTGTCCTGCAACAGGGAAAACGGCAGCGCGTCGCGGTTGGCGGAGCGGAAATGGCTGTTGATCGCCGACTGGGCGGCCTGCCCGGCATACAGCCGCGCCAGCCGGTCAAACCCCGCGCTCTGGCTGGATGCAGTCGCATCGAGCAGGCCAAAGCGCAAGGCCAGCTGGCGGGTCTGCATCTGGGTATCGGCCAGCAACTGGGCGGCTTCGCCGGCCCCCATCTGCAATGCAGCGAGCGCCGCGCGCACATCCACGCTGTCCACTGCATCGGCGCGCGCCACCAGTTGGTACGCCAGCTGAACGACGCGCACCAGCGGATGCGCCGCCCGCCCGCGCGCCAGGGGCTCGGCATGAAAACGTGCGGCGTCGCCCAGCCAGCCGTTGGGGTCGATTTCGGCGAGATAGTCGCTTGGGTGCGTGCGCGTGAGCGGGGTAATGCCGACGGTTCCGGGTTCAAGGTAACGGGCGAGATTGTGGGCAAGTCCCGCCGTCCAGGCGGCATCGGCATCGGCGATGGCTGCACGCAGCGCGAGCGCTTGTGCCAGATGGGCCACGCTGATCGATTGTCGCCAATTAGCTGAATAGGCCACCTGTGCCGCGCCCGTTGCAACGGGCGCGGCAAGCAGCAGCGCCCGCAGCAAATCCGGCTGGGCGGTCATATCGGCAGGCAGCAGCCGCAAGCGTAGCGCAAGCACGGGATCGCAGCGCACGCAGGCGGCAAACTCGGTCTTCGCAATATCCCCGCGCATCAAGTGCTCCAGGGCCTCGGCAACAATGCCGGGGGCACAAAGACAGATCGTTAGCTCCGACTTTTTTAGTAACTTATCCGGAAGTTCTCGCATGTGATTGCTTTATATATTGATTTTTGCTACACCGTCAATCTGTAGCCACGGATTTTTAAGTCCGACTCGGGAACTGTTGTTTTCAAGTTCTGGACTGAGTGTCCGTATTAGTGCCATGGCGTGGCATCCCACGTCGCATCCTATTAAAGTGAATGCATATGAAAATTGTTCTGGCCGGATTGATTTTGTTGGGCGCAAGCACCGGGGCCGCCGCATTCGATGGACAGGCTTCGCTGCAATGGAGCCATCCGGGCGTGTCGGTTCAGCCTGCAGAACCCGCTTACCTCACCGCCATGCCTGAACTCTCGGCGCAATCGGTGCTGGTGTTTGACCAGGCCAGCGGCCAGCCCCTGCTGGCGAAAAACGCCAGCATGCAGACGCCGATTGCTTCGATTACCAAGCTGATGACGGCAATGCTGGTGCTCAATGCCGGGTTGCCGATGGAGGAAATCATCACCCTGACCGATGAGGATCGTGACACGCTCAAGGGCACCGGTTCGCGTTTGGCCGTGGGGTCGAGCTATACCCGGGGGCAATTGCTGCATCTGGCGCTGATTGCATCGGACAACCGCGCCGCGCATGCGCTGGGGCGTACCTATCCCGGCGGCCTGGAGCGATTTGTCGGCACCATGAACCGCACGGCACGCATGCTGGGAATGAAGGACACGGTGTATGTTGAACCTACGGGCCTGTCGAGCGAGAACCGTTCGACCGCGATGGATCTCGCCAAGCTCGCCGATTACGCGCACCAGAATTTTCCCGAGATCCGCCACATCAGTACCTCGGGTCATTACAGCCTCGACGGCCAGCGCGTGGTGGTGCAGAAAAAGCGTCATCAACCGCAGGTGAGCTATCGCACGGTGGGGTTCAACAATACCAACCGGCTGACGCGGATGGACGACTGGAATATCGGGCTGTCCAAAACCGGCTTCATCAACGAAGCGGGACATTGCCTGGTGATGCAGGCGCAGGTGGCGCAGCGCGATGTCATCATCGTGTTGCTGGATGCGACGGGCTCCAACCGTCGCGCAGGTGATGCGGCACGGATCAAGCATTGGCTGGAGTCCAACAGCCCGGCGCACCGCGCGGATAACCGTCACCCCGCCGCTTCGCGTACCTGAATTGTTCCCAGCCTGGCTGCGGCGCTCGTCCGCAGCCAGCAGGCGGCGTTATGATGAATTTCTCCGCGCCCGCCTGTTTCCTGCATGTCCCCCGAACTCGCGCAGCAACTGCTGCTTAAAACCCTGCTGCCGCTGGCTTTGCTGATCGCGGCAGGCGGCATCTGGCCGCGCTGGCAAAGCGGCATTTCCATTGTCGGTCTGCGCGGGGAAATCAACCGGCTGGTGCTGAACTTTTTCGCACCGATGCTGTTTTTTGCAGCGGGCGCGGCCGCCACCGTCGATTTGAGCTTGCTGCAGGTGCCGCTGATTCTGGGCGTGGCTACGCTGGCTGGCCTGGGTCTGGCCGCGCTGGCGCTGTTCGCCACCCCGCTCGGGCGCGGCCTGTCGAGCCCCGCACGCGGCACCATCATGCTGACCGCCGGGTTCGGCAACGTGCTGTTTTTCGGTTACCCGTTGCTCACCACGGTGTTTGGCGAGCCCGGCGCGCGTTATCCCTTTTTCGCCGACATGCTGGCTGCCACGCCGCTGGTGTGGTCGGTCGGCGTGTGGATCGCCTTTCGTTGTGGCAAGCACGCTGAACACGCCTCGTTCCTGTCGATGTGGCTCAAGCTGCCGCCGGTGTGGGGCTTTGCCGCCGGGCTGGCGGTCAATCTGTCCGGCCTGCCGCTGACCCCGCTGATCGAGGCCGCGCGCTGGGCAGGTAGCCCGACCATTCCGCTGATGCTGTTCGTACTGGGGCTGACCATTCCGTGGCACGACCTGCGTCCGCAAAAAGCGGTGTTCGTCGCGCTGGCGATCAAGCTCGCGCTGATGCCACTGCTGGCGCTGGGCATTGCATTGGCGTGGCCCGGCCCGCTCACCGAGCCCGGCGAAGCGGGCGTGCTGGAAGCGGCCATGCCGACCATGGTGATGGTCATTGCGCTGGCCGACCGCTTCGGGCTGGACACCCGCCTGGCCGGACTCATCATGGGCTGGTCAACGCTGGCGGGATTGGTTACGCTGCCATTCTGGTTGGTCGTCGTGAAAGGGCTTGCATCATGAAAATCGGATTTATCGGCAGTGGCATCATGGGGCGTCCGATGGCGGAAAACCTGTTGCGCGCGGGACATCAATTGTTCGTCTACGGCCGCCGCTTCGACCGTCTCGAACCGATGCTGGTCGCCGGTGCCCTGGGCAAGGGCACGCCGGCCGAAGTCGCCGCCGAGGCCGACATCAGCTTCACCGTTGTCTCCGATACCACTGACGTCGAGCAGATCATTTTTGGCGACCGTGGCCTGATTCACGGCGCCAAGCCCGGCCACACCATCGTCGACATGAGCACCGTGGCGCCCGCTGCCACCCGGCGTATCGCCGCCACCCTGGCCGAGCGCGGTGTACACATGCTCGACGCACCGGTGTCGGGTGGTGAAATCGCCGCGCGCGAGGGCACGCTTTCCATCATGGTCGGGGGCGAAGCGCCCATCTTCGAGAAGGTGCGGCCGCTGTTCGAAGTGCTGGGCAAAAACATCGTCCACGTCGGCGGCCACGGCGCCGGCCAGGTCGTCAAATGTTGCAACCAGATCGTCGTCGGCCTCACCTTTGAGGGTGTTGCCGAAGCCATTCTGCTGGCACGGCGCAACGGCGTCGACCCGGTCAAAATGCGCGAAGCCCTGCTGGGCGGCTTCGCCGGCAGCCGCATTCTTGAAGTCCACGGTCAGCGCATGCTCGACTCCAACTACAAGCCCGGCTTCAAGGTCAAACTGCACCACAAGGACATGGCCATCGTCATGGACAACGCGCAGGAAACCGCCACGCCGCTGCCGGGCGCCGCGTTGATTGCACAGCAGATGAACGCGCTGATGGGCGCCGGCGACAGCGAACTCGATTCGTCGGCCATCATGCGCGCGCTGGAGCGGCTGGTCGGCGAGGGAAAATGAGCGGCAAAGAGCGCATTGCCTTTCTCGATCGTGCCGCCCTGACGGCGGATGACCTGCCCATCCCCGATTTCGAGCACAACTGGAGCGAATACCCCTTCACCGAAGCCGCCGACCTGGTGCCGCGCCTGTTCTGGTCCACCACCGCCATCACCCACGCCACGCCGATCGACGCCGATGCCATCGGCCAGTTGCACAAGCTCGTCCGCATCATCATCACCGGCCCGGCTGTGGTTGATGCGACCGCATGTGAGGCGCGCGGAATTGCGGTGCGGCATTTGCCGGCGAGCGATACGCCGGGGCAGGCGCTGATCGGGCTGCTCGAAAAGCTGGTCGACGAAGTCAGACTTGGCGCTTGATGTGCGCAAACTTTGCGCTCATTGCGTCGTATGCGGGCTTTGTTGGGGCATGACCAAAATGAAAAGGCCGGACAATCCGGCCTTTTCATTCGCTTCAGTGCAAGCCTTTAAAAATTCCAGCTGATTCCAGCGGACAAGAGGTCGATGTCACCGTCGCCAAGGTCGTAACGCTCCCATTCGCCGCGCAGGCTCAGGTTGTCGGTAAAGCTGTAGGCTGCGCCCACACCATAGACCCAGTCCGTGCCATCGTCGCTATCGGAGGCACTTGCTGTAACGCCTCCTCCGGTACCTGTAGCAGAAATGTCAGCGTCCCAGACATTGACACCTACGCGACCGAAAAGTGAGAAGCGATCGCCCAGCGGAAGGATGCCCAAGGCAGAAATCGTCCAGGCGGTAGTCTCGACATTGCTGTCGACAATCCCCGCGCTTGGTGCTGTAACGGTGCTGTGCGCAGTGAATTCGCCCAAGTTCGCATAGGCGCCTTCGACAGCCAGGTATTTCATGAACCGGTAGCCGGCGAATACTTTCCAGCCGGTATCGGTGTCGTCCGTGCTGGTGCTGGAAGTGATCCCATAAGAAGAAAATAATTCAGCGTCAATGTCGGAGCCGCTAAAGTCTTTAGCCTTGGCTTGTCCGAGACTGCCGCCGACATAGAATCCAGTATCGGCAGCTTGCACGGTCGATACGACCAGTGCTGCAGAAAGTGCGAGTAACAGCAATTGTTTATTCACTACAATCTCCTTCGAAAAAGTTAGTTGAACCATTGCGCAGAAATTTTTCTGCTGGCCCAGTATAGGTAATAATTTCGGGTCATTTCGCCCCTGTTGCCAACCCGCCACACCGGTACTCCACTCTAGATGGCGCGCTACGTGTGGATGTGGCATGCGGGTTGAGAAAATAGTCAGGCCGGGTGTCTTGTGCTTCCTGCTGGCCTTTCCTACAAAGGAAAAGCCATGCTGCGAATCCGCCAACTGAAGGTTCTCCTCGTTGCGTTGTTAAGCGCCCCGGCTTGGTCTGCGACCTATCAGCTCGACCCCGGCGATACCATCCCGCAATTTGAAATCGACCATCTCTGGTTGTTCACCGAGCGCGGCCAGTTCGACCGTGCCCACGGCACGCTTGAATTCGACGTCGAGCAACACACTGGAAGCCTTGAGGTCATCATCGATGCGAGCTCGCTTGATACGGGAAACGATGAGCGCGATGCCGTTCTCAGGGGAGCAGACTGGTTCGATGTCGGCCGCTACCCCAGCATCACCTTCCGAAGCCAGCGTTTTTTGTTCGAGCAGGATCGTCTGATGGCGATAGAGGGCCGATTGACGATGCTTGGCGTTGCGCAGCCGATGCGGCTGGAGATCGCCAGGGTCAAGTGCGGATTGAATCCGGTTTCCAGAAAGTGGCGTTGCGGAGCCGATGCAAGCGGTATGCTCCAGCGTTCCCGCTTTGGTATGCGCACTGCCCTGCCCTTTATCGGCGACGACGTCAGGCTGCGTATCCGGGTGGAGGCGTATCGGGAAAACTGAATAGCCAAAGCAGATCGGCAGGTGAGTGCGGACAAGGCACAATAATCACCCTGTCTTGTGCCCAACATAAGGGAAGCGACTTATCGTGAAACTCACTGACCCCGCCTTGTTCCGGCAGCAGGCGCTGATCGGCGGCGAATGGAGGAATGCCGCCGACGGCGCATGCTTCGCCGTTCATAACCCGGCCAACGCGGAAATCGTCGGTCACGCGCCGCGCTGCACCCTGCGTGACACCGAACGCGCCATTGAGGCCGCGTACGCTGCCTTCCCCGTCTGGCGCGATCAAACAGCCAAAATGCGTGCGCAGATCCTGCGCCGCTGGTTCGACCTGATCCTCATCCACCGCGACGATCTCGCTGCGATCATGGTCAGCGAGCAGGGCAAGCCCTATGCCGAAGCGCGCGGCGAGATCGACTACGCGGCGAGCTTCATCGAATGGTTCGCCGAAGAGGCACGGCGTGTCTACGGTGACGTGGTGCCGTCGCCGTGGGCGGACCGGCGCCTGTTCACCTTGCGCCAGCCGGTGGGGGTGGCGGCGCTGATCACACCGTGGAATTTCCCCGCCGCGATGCTGACGCGCAAGGCGGGCGCGGCGCTCGCCGCGGGCTGCACGGTGGTGGCCAAGCCGGCATCGCAAACGCCGTTTACCGCGCTGGCGTTGGCTGAGCTGGCGCTGCGCGCGGGACTGCCGGCCGGTGTTCTAAATGTGGTCACAGGGGATGCGGCGACCCTTGGCGGCGTGCTGACTGCGCACCCGCTGGTGCGCAAGCTGTCGTTTACCGGCTCGACGGCAGTGGGCAAGCAGTTGCTCGCGCAGAGCGCTGCCACGCTTAAGCACGTCTCGCTCGAACTCGGGGGCAACGCGCCCTTCATTGTGTTCGATGACGCTGATCTCGACGCAGCGGTGGCCGGCGCGCTCGCCAGCAAATACCGCAACAGCGGGCAGACCTGCGTGTGCGCCAATCGCGTGTTCGTGCAGGACACAATCTATGACGCCTTCGCCGAAAAATTCACCGCAGTGGTGGCGCAACTGAAAGTGGGCGAGGGCTTTACGCCCGGCGTGGAAACCGGCCCATTGATCAATTCCGCCGCGCTGGAAAAAGTCGAGGCCCACATTGCCGATGCCCTCGCGCACGGTGCGACGCTGCTGACTGGCGGCATGCGCCATACGCTCGGCGGGCAGTTTTTCCAGCCGACGGTGCTGAGCGGTTGCACCCCCGACATGCGGATTTGCCGCGACGAAACCTTCGGCCCGGTGGCCCCGCTGATTCGCTTTTCCGCTGAAGCGGAAGTGGTCCGCATGGCCAACGACACCGAATTCGGCCTCGCGGCCTACGCTTATACTCGTGATCTTGGCCGCGCCTGGCGTCTGGCGGAGCAACTCGATTACGGCATGGTGGGTATCAACGCCGGGGTGATTTCCACCGCCGAGGCAGTGTTTGGCGGCGTCAAGCAATCGGGGCTGGGGCGCGAGGGCGGACGCAGCGGCATCGACGATTATCTGGAAACCAAGTACGTGAGTCTGGGCGGGCTGGGATCAGCCGTAACGGCTGCCAAGGAATAGCATGACGTCCGTCTCCCTTCCCCGCAACATCATTGTCATCGGCGCCGCCAGCGGGGCTGGCGCGCCCGATCCCGGTTGTGCCCAGGGCCCCGAAGCATTGCGCCGTTACCAGGTGTTTCACGACACCCCGCTGCAGCACGTGGAATGGGACGCGATCCTGCGTGTGCCGCGCGACGTGCGGGACACGCCGCTCCATGCGGTGGCGGCGCTCGGCGCCCGGCTCGCCGCCGCAGTGGAAGCGGTGCTGCAGGCGGGACATTTCCCGCTGGTGGTGGGCGGTGACCACTCGTGCGCCATCGGCACCTGGAGCGGCGTGCATCGTGCGCTGGCCGACAAGGGGCCGCTCGGCCTGATCTGGATCGATGCCCACATGGATAGTCACACTTTCGCCACCACGCCGAGCGGCCAGATCCACGGCATGCCGCTGGCCTGCCTGCTCGGTCACGGCGCAGCGGCGCTCACCACAATCGACGGCCCGGAAGCCAAGCTGCGTCCCGAGCATGTGTGCCTGATTGGCGTGCGCAGTTACGAAGCGGGCGAAGCGGCGCTGCTGCAGCGGCTGGGGGTGCGAGTGTTCGACATGGGTGAAGTCCGCCGACGCGGTTTGGCCGCAGTGTTCGACGAGGCGCTCGCCAGGGTGCGGCACGGCACGGCGGGCTTCGGCGTGAGCGTGGATCTTGATGCGCTCGATCCCGATGAGGAGCCGGGCGTTGGCACGCCGGTGCCCGGTGGCCTGCATCGTGCCGAGCTTGTCGCTGCGTTGTCGCATTTGCGCGGCGACCCGTCATTTGTGGCGATGGAAATCGTCGAGTACAACCCGCGGCGTGATCGCAGACATGCCACCGCCGACGCCGCAGGCGCTCTGGTCGACGCAATTACGCCAGACCAGCCTGCGCCCCGTTATTGATTCGGCCAGATGCGGTTTGAGGTGGCCAGGAATCCGACTCGGATATGCAAGGCCGGGACGGTGAACCGGCCGAAGCAATAATCAATTAAAACAGCCCCTACTGAGACGGCACAACGAACCTGTCTGCCCCGAAAGCCCTTGCACACCCATATGGTTCCCCTTCTTCGTGCCGTCTCGATAGCCCAGATTCCGGCCCTGCTTGCCCATCCGTTGTTCCGCATTGCGGGATGCCATCACGAGCCCGTACCGTGTTTCTGACAGCACGCCGTTGTCGTCAAGCTCCATAGCCTGAGTTGGCTGCGGCAGCCAGTGTGAGGCCGAAAAAAACCCCGGTGCCGCAAGGCCCGGGGTTATTGTTTTTCAGCATGCTGCCTGATCAACCGCGCCGCATCGAGTCGAAGAAATCAGCATTGTTTTTAGCCGCGCGGATCTTGTCGATGAGGAATTCCATCGCTTCCATGTCGTCCATCGGGTAAAGCAGCTTGCGCAACACCCAGACCTTTTGCAGCAACTCCGGCGGGATCAGCAGTTCTTCACGGCGGGTGCCAGAGCGGTTGACGTTGATTGCCGGGTAGAGACGACGCTCGGACATTTTGCGATCGAGGTGAATTTCCAGGTTGCCGGTGCCTTTGAATTCTTCGTAGATCACGTCATCCATGCGGCTGCCGGTTTCAACCAGCGCAGTGGCGATGATGGTGAGGCTGCCGCCTTCTTCGATGTTGCGTGCCGCGCCAAAGAAGCGCTTGGGTTTTTGCAGCGCATTGGCATCGACACCGCCAGTGAGGACCTTGCCTGAAGCGGGCTGCACCGTGTTGTAGGCGCGCGCAAGACGGGTGATGGAGTCGAGCAGAATGACGACGTCCTTTTTGTGCTCAACCAGACGCTTGGCGCGTTCGATCACCATTTCTGCAACCTGCACGTGGCGGCTGGCGGGTTCGTCGAAGGTCGAGGCAATCACTTCGCCGCGCACGGTGCGGCTCATTTCGGTGACTTCTTCCGGGCGCTCGTCGATCAGCAGGACGAACAGCACGACGTCGGGATGGTTGGAGCTGATCGCGTGGGCGATCTGCTGCAGCATCACGGTTTTGCCCGACTTTGGCGGCGCGACCAGCAGGCCGCGCTGGCCCTTGCCGATCGGCGCGACGATGTCGATGACGCGGCTGGTGAGGTTTTCCTCGGCCTTGATGTCGCGCTCCAGCTTGAGCGGTTCGTCCGGGTGCAGCGGGGTCAGGTTCTCGAACAGGATCTTGTTCTTGCTTGCCTCGGGCGGCTTGCCGTTGATCTTGTCGAGCTTGGTCATCGCCGAGTAGCGCTCGCCGTCCTTCGGCGTGCGGATTTCGCCTTCGATCTTGTCGCCGGTGTGCAGGTTGAAGCGGCGGATCTGCGACGGCGACACGTAGATGTCGTCGGTGTTGGCCAGGTAAGAGGTTTCCGGCGACCTTAAAAATCCGAATCCGTCCGGCAGCACTTCCAGCACGCCATCGCCAAAAATCGTATCGCCGCGTTTGGCCACCGCTTTCAGGATGGCGAAAATCAATTCCTGTTTACGAAACCGGTTGGCGTTATCGATATTGAAAGTGGCGGCAAGCTCGAGGAGCTCGGTGATCGGTTTTAGCTTGAGTTCGGAAAGATACATGGACGGGGCCTGGAGGGGCTCGCTTGAAAGAGCCGGATGGGAGAGTGGGGTACCGGATGGGATTGTGCCAAGGTCGCCTTCAGGGCAGGCGACCGGAAGGGCATCGATGACGGGTCGCGTGGCCCTGGGCTTTGCTTTTGCAGGGGCGGCGGGTTCGGATGGCGCGCTGGGCGCGCCGCCCAGTAAAAGCGCCTTCTTAGATGTTGCTGTCAACGAAAGCGGTGAGCTGTGACTTGGACAGCGCGCCGACCTTGGTAGCTTCGACGTTGCCGTTCTTGAACAGCATCAGGGTGGGGATGCCACGAATGCCGAACTTGGGCGGAGTCGCCTGGTTTTCGTCGATATTGAGTTTGCAGACCTTGAGCTTGCCGGCGTATTCCTTGGCAACTTCGTCGAGGATGGGAGAAATCATTTTGCAGGGGCCGCACCAGTCGGCCCAGTAATCCACCAGCACGGGGACGCCGGCTTGCAGGACTTCCTGTTCGAAAGAATCGTCGGATATGTAATGAACATGTTCGCTCATTGGTGAAGCTCCTAAATTAAAGAGTGGGGATGGCCGGGCTCGGCCTGAAGATGCAGAAGGTAATGCTGGAAAATTCGGAATTGTGCCGATATGCTACATCAAAATGGCCGCCTGCAAGCATCCGGGCGTTTCCCCCGATCCCGTTATCAACCCATACCCGGTAAATACGAATGACCTATGTTGTAGCCGAAGCCTGTGTGAAGTGCAAATACACCGATTGTGTCGATGTGTGTCCGGTGGACTGCTTCCACGAAGGCCCCAATTTTCTCGTGATCGATCCTGAAGAGTGCATCGATTGCACCCTGTGCGTGGCCGAGTGCCCGGTCGAGGCGATTTATGCTGAAGACGACGTACCGGACGACCAGCGTGCCTTCATTGCGCTGAACGCCGAACTCGCCAAAGAGTGGAAGGTCATCATCGAACGCAAGGATGCGCTACCCGATGCCGACGAGTGGGCCGGCGTGAAAGACAAGCTGCAATATCTTGAGCGTTGAACACAATGGGAATCGCCACGATTCCCCTCAAGGACGCTGCTCCACTACGCGCTGAAGTCCCGCAACGCGGGATGGAATCGCATGCCTTAAGCGGCACGTCGCTGCCATCCGCCGTTGCCCGTTACCTGCTTGATCAACACGCTGACCGTCTGCCCGATTTATCCGGGCTGACGGTGCTCGTTCCCAATCATCGTGCGGGACAGGATCTTGCCCGGGCACTGATGCAGGCAGCGGGTCTGCCGGCGCTGATTCCGCCGCACATTAGTCCGCTCAAGACCTGGGCCGAGCCGCTGTCGGATGGCCGCGGCGAACCGCAGGCGCGGCGTCTGGCGCGCCTGCATGGTGTATTGAGGCGTGTCGACTGGCTGGGGAATATCGACAAGTGGACGCTGGCAAACGAACTCCTCGCGCTGGCAGATGAGCTGTCTGCGGCGCGACTCGGCGGCGATATCGGCTCAGAGGTCCGTGCCTTGCATGCCGATACGCTCGATCGCGAGACGGCGCTGATCGAAGCGGTGTGGCAGGCGCTCAACACGGGCGGCCATGATCCGCAAGCGCGTTACGCGGCGGCGCTCGAGCGCTTGCTGGCGCACCTTGCCGCCGTCCCGCGCCCGGTTTATGGCTATGCACTGGGCATGCTGACTGCGGTCGAACAGCAGTTTCTCGATCGCTGCGCCGGGCTCACAACGATCACGCTGTTCGAGCTGGCCGGCGCGCCAGCCAGCCCCGCTGCGGCCGTGACGCATATCCTGCATCAAGCCTGGCAATGTACTGAGCCCCCTCTTTTAGAGCGGGCCTCAGCGTTGGCAAGTGCTTACCCCGCCATGCCGCTGGCAGCGCGCCTCAGCCTCAATCCCGCGCCGCATCTCGAGGCCGAAGCGCGCACGATCGCTGCCTGGGTGGCGGCACAGCTTGAGGAGGGAAAACGCGATCTGGCGCTGATCGCACTAGATCGCGAGACCGCGCGCCGTGTGCGTGCCTTGCTCGAGCGCATGGACGTGCTGGTGGCCGATGAAACCGGCTGGACGCTGTCGACCACTGCCGCTGCGGCCGTCGTCGATCGCTGGCTGGAATGCGTGGCAAGCGATTTTCCGCACATTGAATTGCTCGATTTATTGAAATCCCCCTTCGTGCTGGGCGATCTGGCGGCACGGCAGGATCAGGTGCTGCAACTCGAACTTGCGCTGCGACGACAGGGGGTGGCGCAGGGCATGGCCGATATCCTGCGGGTTGCGCACAGCCAGTTCGGGTCGCTGCCGCCTTGGATGGCTGCCTTGTTTGGCGCCCGCCAGGGCTTTTCCCAGACGCGTGCGCCGCTGGCCATCTGGCTCACCCGGCTGCTGGAGAGCCTTGCCCTGCTCGATGTCACCTTGCAGGCCGATGCTGCAGGTGCCAGGGTGATCGAAACGCTGGAGACCCTGCGTCGCGAGCTGGGTGACGACAGCGAAAAATACAGTTTCGGCGAATGGCGGCGCTGGCTCAATCTGGCGCTGGAATCGGCGAGTTTCATCGATGCCAGCGTGGCCAGCCCGATTGTGCTGACCTCGCTGCCCGCTGCGCGCGGGCGCGTGTTCGAAGCCGTCGCCCTTATCGGTGCCGATGCGCGCCACCTGCCGGTTTATCCGGCGCCGGGGCTGTTCAGCCAGTCCACCCGTGCACAGCTCGGCCTCCCCACCGCTGCCGATGAAGCCACCGCGGCCACCACCGACCTGATCCAGTTGTTGAGCCAGGGCAGTGCGTTATTGAGCTGGCAAGCCTGGCATAACGACGAGCCCAACCCGGCCTCGCCGCTGGTCTTGCGCTTGCAGGCCTTGCACCTGGCAGCCTGGGGCCAGCCGCTACCGGAACAGGCTGGTGCCGAGCCGCCAGCCTGTTCCAGCCTGCTGCCCGCTGCCTGCGTGCGGGCAGCGCCGAGCGTATTGGCCGCGCAGCTGCCGCAGCGTTATTCGCCGACTGCGTATCAAACCCTGATCGACTGCCCGTACCGGTTTTTTGTCAAAAGCGTACTCGGCATCCATGCGCTCGACGAAGCCGACGATGCGCTCGACAAGAGCGATTACGGCAACACCTTGCACCGCATCCTCAAAGTCTTTCATGACAGCCAGCCGCCCGCGGAACGTGCAGCTGCGTTAACGCGTCTGTCCGAACTATCCGCGATCGAGTTTGCGACGCTGCCGGCGTATACCGCAACGGTGTGGGCGCAGCGCTGGGAGCGTATTCAGCCCGCCTACATCGATGCCTGGCTGGCGAGCGTGGCCCAGGGCTGGCGCTATCTGTCGGGTGAAACCGCGTTCGACCTGCCTTACGTGGTGGCAGGTCTTGGCGAAATCACCCTGCATGGCCGCATCGATCGCGTCGACACGCGTATCGATTCAAGCGGGGATGAGGCGTTGACGGTCATCGATTACAAAACCGGCGCGGCGCAAGGCCTGAAAGCCCGGCTTAAAAATCCCGCCGAAGCAGTGCAGTTGCCGTTTTATGCCTGGCTTGCCGAAGCCGCCGCCGCCTATCTGCCAATCAACGAGACGCCGGTTGTTCCGCTTGAGCTCAACGGCGAAACCGATATTGAGGCGATCTGTCGCCGCTTGCCGGAACTGCTGGAGGCCATTGCTGCCGGTGCAGCGCTGCCCGCAGGCGGCGTCGATGGCGTGTGCCGGCATTGCGAGGCGCGCGGGCTGTGCCGCAAGGGGATGTGGGACGAGGCTGCGCCGGATAGTGGCGCAGCCGGAATGCCGGCTTACTGAGCGCTGGAGACGGTTTCCAGCGTCACCCACTTGCCGTCTTTCACCTGATACAGGGTGACGGCGCCGCCGGTGACGTCGCCCTTGGCATCAAACCGCACCCGTCCGGTCACGCCCTGATAATCCGTCCTGGGCAGCTCGGCCAGATACTTGGCCGGGTCGCTGGAGTCGGCGCGCTTCATCGCTTCGGTCAGCACATACATGGCGTCGTAAGCGTAGGGCGCATAGTTCTGGATCTTGCCGTATTTGGCTTCGAACTTGCTCTTGAACGCAGCGCCGCCGGGCATCACGTCAAGCGGCAGACCGGGGTTGGAGGCGATGGTGCCTTCGGCATCGGCACCGGCCAGTTCGATGAATTTGGGCGTTTGCGCGCCGTCGCCGCCGAGAAACCTGGCGCGCATGCCGAGCTGTTTCATCTGCTTGGCCATCGGCGCAGCCTGCGGATCCATGCCGCCGAAGAACACCAGGTCGGGCGCCTTGCCCTTGATCGACGTCAAAATCGCCATGAAGTCAGTCGCCCGGTCGGAAGTGTATTCGCGCGCCACCACTTCGCCGCCTGCGGCCTTGGCAGCCTTTTCAACCTCGTCGGCCAGACCCTGGCCGTAAGCAGTGCGGTCGTCGATGATGGCGATTTTCTTTGCGCCGAGTTTGGTCACCGCAAAATGGCCCAGCACGCTGCCCTGCTGGGCATCGTTGGTCATCACGCGGTAGGCGGTTTTGTAGCCTGATGCGGTGTAGGCGATGGCGGTGGCGGAAGGCGAAATCTGCGGAATGCCGGCGTCGGCATAAATCCTCGAGGCCGGGATGGTGGAACCCGAGTTGAGGTGGCCGATCATGCCGACCACGCCTTCATCCACCAGCTTTTGCGCCACGGTCGTGGCGGTTTTGGGATCGGCGGCATCGTCTTCGCTTTTCATTTCGAGGACGACTTTTTTGTCGCCCAGGGTGAATCCGGCCGCGTTGATTTCATCCAGCGCCAGGCGCGCGCCGTTTTCGTTGTCCTTGCCCAGATGTGCCTGCGGACCCGTGAGCGGGGAGGCCTGACCGATCAGCACCACGGGATCGCCATTTTGTTGGGGCTTGTCGCCGCATCCGGCAATCAGGGCTGCAACGGCCAATGCCGTTAAACGTAAGGTCTGGCGTGTCATCGTGGTTTTTCCGCAATCGAATGTGAACGCAGAATTTATACCATAAGCCAGTCCTGACCTGCCTTGCGCAAGTCTGCTGCGCAGAAACAACAAGGCCGACGCGAGGTCGGCCTTGTCATGGTCCATGCGGCTGTGAATTACTTCAGCGTCAAAATCCAGGCAACAATCGTGTTTGCGTCGGCCGGGCTGACCTGCGGGTTCGGCGGCATGGGAATCTCGCCCCAAACGCCTTTGCCGCCCGCCTTCACTTTGGCGACCAGTTTGGCTTGTGCGCTCTTGTCGCCGGCGTATTTCTTGGCGACATCCTTGTAAGCCGGGCCGACGATTTTCTTGTCGACGCCGTGGCAGGACATGCAGGCATTTTTTTGCGCCAGCGCCATGCCGTCAACCGCAGAGGCCATGCCGGACATCAGTAACAGGGCAGCCGATGCTGCGGTCAGGGTAAGTGTTTTCATCATGTGCAATCTCCGTAGAAATCTGGTTGAGGCATTTTAAATACTGCTTTCCGACTATTCAGGAAAAGAGGCCGCGGCGCAAGCCGGGCGTCTGGTATTTACCGCCTAAACGCATAAAACGTTGTTATATCGTCTCACCCCATTTGTGATGAAAGGGTTGGCCGCCCAATCAGGCCAGAACGGCCGATAGGTCGGTCACGGCAGGCTGGCACGCCGTGCCGCTGCACACCCAGGCAAGCGGTTGCGGCGACTCGGGTTTTGCCAGTGCCGTCGGCACCCGCAAGCCATTGGGTAGCGCCAGCAGGAGGTCGTGCGGGCCGAGTTGCGGTTGCAATGCGGCGAACCATTTCTGCAGGTCTGCCGCCGGACCGCGCAGCAGGACGATGCGTGGGGGGACCAGCGCTTCATCCAGCACAGCCAGCAGCGTGGGATAGGCAATCGGTTGCTGGGTGAACTGCGACTGGAACAGACGCAGGCACCGTGTGCTGGCATCCAGATAACGCGTCTCGCCGAGCAGGTGCCCCAGCCGCTGCAGGGCGAACGCGGCGATGCCGTTGCCCGACGGGGTGGCGTGATCGTAGGCCGGTTTGGTCCGGATGATGAGGGTTTCGTGGTCGTGGCTGGTGAAGAAAAACCCGCCGCTTTCCGCATCTTCGAAGTGGGTCAGAAGCGCATCGGCCAGTTCACACGCCCAGGCCATGTCGGCTTCGCGGTAGCGGGCCTGCAGGCTTTCCAGCAGCGCGTCCAGCAGAAAGGCGTAGTCATCGAGATAGCCGTTGAGGCGTGCTTCGCCGTGCTGATAGCTGGCTTGCAGACGACCGTCGCACCACAGGTTCTGACGCAGAAAGTCGATGGCGGCCTGCGCGGACGCAACCCAGTCGGGGCGCGCCATCACGCGCCCGGCGTGGGCGAGGCCGCCGATCATCAGCGCATTCCAGCTGGTGAGCTGCTTGTCGTCGCGTCCCGGGCGCACCCGGGTTTCACGCGCGGCGAACAGCTTGGCGCGCGCGCTGTGGAGCCGCGACGTGGCCACGTCTGTGTTCAGCCACAGTCTGGTGGCGATGCTGTCCAAGGGTTGAGCGAGAATGGGATTCCAGCTTACCTTCTCGAAATTCGGCGGCAGGTCAAACCCATACAGCGGTGCGGCCACGGCGTATTCTTCGTCGCTCAGCAGGGCGCGCACTTCGTCTGGCGTCCAGACATAAAACTTGCCTTCATGGCCTTCGCTGTCGGCGTCGAGCGCGGAATAAAAGCCGCCTTCGGGCGCGCGCATTTCGCGCAGCAGCCAGGCGACGAGGTCTTCGGCCGTTTCCCTGAACAACGGGTCGCCGGTCAGCGCCCAGGCGTCGGCATACAGGTGCAGCAGCGGGCCGTTGTCGTAGAGCATTTTTTCGAAGTGCGGAATCGCCCACTGGTCATCGACCGAGTAGCGGCAGAAGCCGCCGCCGATCTGGTCGCGCACGCCGCCCGTGGCCATCTTGTCGAGACTGAACAGCGCCATGTCGCGCACCACGTCTTGCCCATTGCGGGCGTATTCACGCAGCAAAAAATGCAGTTCGCCGGGGCGTGGAAATTTGGGCGCGCGCGAAAATCCGCCCCATTTCGGGTCGAAGTTTTCCGACAGGTCGCGAACCGCACCGGCAAACGGCGCCGCGCTCAAACCCTGCTGCGCGCCGGGTGCAGGTTGCTGCTGCGCCAGCGCGTTGCGCACCGCTTCGGTTTGCGCCAGCACGTCGCCGCGCCGCTCGTGCCAGGCGCGGGCGATGTTCTCCATCAATTCCATGAACCCCGGCAACTGATAGCGCGGCGTTTTGGGGAAATAGGTGCCCGCGTAAAACGGCGACTGGTCGGGGGTAAGGAACATCGTCAGCGGCCAGCCACCGCCGCGCTGGGTCAGCAGTTGATGGGCTGTTTGGTAGATCTGGTCGAGGTCGGGGCGCTCCTCGCGATCCACTTTTACATTGACGAACAGCCGGTTCATCACGGCCGCCACCTCGGCATCCTCGAAGCAGTCGTGTGCCATGACGTGGCACCAGTGGCAGGCCGAATACCCGATCGACAGCAGGATGGGCTTGTTCTCGCGGCGGGCCTTTTCCAGTGCTTCGGGTCCCCACGGATACCAGTCGACCGGGTTGTCGGCGTGCTGCAGCAGATAGGGACTGGGTTCGGTCGCAAGGCGGTTTTTCATGATGGATGGCACGCGGCGGCGCAATAGTTGATTGATTTAGTCAACTATTGTACGCTCCCGTGCATTCGACAATTGCAGGAGCCCCCCATGTCCCAGGAATTATTTGCCGCCGCTCAATCGGGCGATACCGCTCAACTCAAAAGCCTGCTCGATGCGGGCGCGGATCATGCCGCCGCGAATGAGGCGGGCGAAACCGCGCTGATGCATGCCGCTCACGGCGGTCACGTTGCTGCGGTGAAGCTGCTGATCGCGGCCGGCGCGGACGTCAATGCCAAGTCGCCGCAAGGCTGGACCGCACTGGCGAAAGCCGCCTACAACGGTGACTCCGAGCGTGGCTATGTCGAAGTGATCGAGGTGCTGCACGGCGCCGGGGCATCGCTCGACGAACGGATTTTCTTCGGTATCACGCCCTTGATGCTGGCAGCAGGTGGCGGCGATGCTGAGGTGGTGGAATGGCTGATCAACAACGGTGCCGATGCGCTGGCAGCAAACGAAGGCGGCCGCACCGCGCGCATGATGGCGGACGACAAGTTCTACGTCGACGTGATCAACCTGCTGCACGAAGCCGAGCAGCAGCTCGGCGTGTCGGTCGATGGTTCCTGCTCGTCGACCAAGGGCGTGGCCAAGCCGCAAGTCGTCAATTTGATGAAGCAGACCTCGCACTGAGTCGTGCGGCGACTGGCTCGATCAGTGATCGAGCCAGTCGATCAAGCCCTGCCACTGCTCGATCTCGCGCTCGACCAGGTGATGCGGCAAATCAAACAGGCTTTTGCCCTCGAACGCCGCGTTGACATAGTTTTGCGTGTTGCGCAGATAGGTCAGCACCGGCAATTCCTGCTGTTCCATAAACCCTTCAAGCGTGACCCCGGCGCGGGTGCGCGGATCCGTCCGCATACCCACCACGCCGACAAAGGCGTGTCCCTTGCGCACCGCTTTCTCTTCATGCAGCGCAGCCAGAAAATCCTGGCTGGCACGGATATCGAACAGCGACGGCGCGATCGGCACCACCACCTTGTGCGCCAGCTTTAACGCCCGCACCAGGCTCTTGCCGTGCAGCCCCGCCGGGGAGTCGATCACCAGCCAGTCGCTGTCCTCATGCTGACCTTCACGCATCAGCTCGATGTCCGGCAGCGCCATGTCGCGCATTGCCAGCCAGTGGGTGGCGGACTTCTGCCGGTCGAGATCGAGGATCGCTACCCGCTTGCCGGTCGACGCCAGATAGCCCGCCAGATTGGTCGACAGCGTGGTTTTGCCGCTGCCGCCCTTGGGGTTCGCCACCAGAATCACACGCATGATCGTTCCTTGTTTATAGCGGCTCGACGCTGTAAGTCACCGCCAGCGTGTGGGTCGCGCCCGGCGCAATCGTGACAAGGTTGTCCATCGCGTTGGCGGATTCGACACAGACCATTTCGCGCCAGCCATTGCCGGATTTTCCCGCGCCCATGTCGCCCATCTTGTCGGCCTTTTCCGTCCACGGCGTCCACACGATGGTGGACAGCGAGCCGGTCTTGGCGATGCGGATGCGGCGTTTCAGGCCGGCGTCCTGGATCACGCAGTCGGCCGGCGTGTTCACGTAGACGCGATCCACTTCGCCATTAAAGCCAATTGCGCCGCCTTGTTTTTTGGTGGCGAAGTTGTCGACCTTGTCGTGGAAAGTCGCGCCTTCGAGGCCGCTGACTTTCACCGCGCCAATGTCGCTGATATGCAGATAGGTGTGCAGCGCTTCGCCAATCTGGATCGATGCCGCGCCGGTGTTGGTCGTGGCCAGCTGCATTTCCAGCTTGTCGCCCACCACCACGGTCAGCGTCAGCCGGGTGGGGTGCGGCCATTGCGCGCGGGTTTGTTCGTTGTCCACGAGCTGCAGGGTGATCTCGGTTTTGGCGTCGTTGCGCTTGCGCGAGGCGGTCACTTCCCAGTCCACCGTGCGGGCGAAACCGTGCGCAGGGAATGCCGCTTCGGTCGCGTGCGCGCCGAACCACGGCCAGCATACCGGTGCGCCGCCGCGGATCGATTTGCCCTTCGCAAACTTGGCCGCATCGGACACCCATACCACCGGCTCATGCTGCGATTTCGGACGGTAGCTCACCACATGCGCGCCTTGCAGACAGATCGTCGCGCGGCCGCCGTGGTTGTCGATGTCGGCGTAGGTCAGGCCACCGGCTCCAACGCGGAAACTCAATTGGCCGGCAATGGCGAAACGTGCGAGCGGATCAGCGTGAATTTGCGCCTCAGTCGCGTGTTCCACCAGCGACACATCGCGCACCGCGCCGAAGGCTGCTGACGTCACCATCGAGGCGTAGGCGCGCAGCGCGGGCGAGACGGCGCGGATGCGGTTGACCGGCTTCCAGGCGAGTGCGCCCTTGGCGTCCATCGCGGCGCGGCGGCGTGCGAGTTCGGCGTCAGACACGCGCACGTTGAGGGTGCGCTTGGGGATGTCGATGTCGATCATGTCGCCTTCTTCGACCAGGCCGATGGTGCCGCCCTCGGCTGCTTCGGGGCTGGCATGGCCGATGGAGAGGCCCGAGGTGCCGCCCGAGAAGCGGCCATCAGTCACCAGCGCACAGACCTTGCCAAGGTCTTTCGACTTCAAATATGAGGTGGGGTAGAGCATTTCCTGCATGCCGGGGCCACCACGCGGACCTTCGTAGCGGATTACCACCACATCGCCAGCGACGATCTTGTCGGCAAGGATGGCTTCCACCGCGGCGTCCTGCGATTCGAACACGCGGGCGGGACCGGAAAACTTGAGGATGTGTTCATCGACCCCAGCGGTTTTGACGATGCAGCCATCGAGCGCCAGATTGCCGTACAGCACCGCGAGGCCGCCGTCTTTCGAGTAGGCGTGCTCGAGGTCGTGGATGCAGCCGTTGACGCGGTCGTCATCGAGTTTGGCAAAGCGCTTGTTCTGCGAAAACGCCGTCTGCGTCGGCACGCCGCCGGGCGCGGCGCGGTAGTATTCCTTGACGTCCGGGTTGGTGGTGCGGCGGATGTCGTAAGTGTCAATCTGTTCGCCCAGCGTCTTGCACAGCACGGTCGGCAAGTCGCGATGCACCAGCCCGCCGCGCTCGAGTTCGCCCAGAATGCGCATCACGCCGCCGGCGCGGTGCACGTCTTCCATGTGATAGGTCTGGATCGACGGCGCAACTTTCGACAAATGCGGCACGCGGCGGCTCATGCGGTCGATGTCCTTCATCGTGAAATCGACGCCTGCTTCGTGCGCGGCGGCGAGCAGGTGCAGCACGGTGTTGGTCGAGCCGCCCATCGCGATGTCCAATGCAATCGCATTTTCAAACGCGTCGAAACTGGCGATCGAACGCGGCAGCACGGACGTGTCATTTTCTTCGTAGTAGCGCCGCGCATTTCTGACGATCAGGCGACCCGCGGCGAGGAACAGGTTCTTGCGGTCGGCGTGGGTGGCGAGCATCGAACCGTTGCCGGGCAGACTCAGGCCGAGCGCTTCGGTCAGGCAGTTCATCGAATTGGCGGTAAACATGCCCGAACACGAACCGCAGGTGGGACAGGCTGAACGTTCCAGCTGGTTGACCTTGGCGTCGCTGATCTTGCTGTCTGCCGCCGACACCATGGCATCGACCAGATCGAGCTTGATGGTCTTGCTTTCCCAGATCACCTTGCCCGCTTCCATCGGTCCGCCCGAGACGAAAACGGTCGGGATGTTGAGGCGCAGCGCGGCGTTCAGCATCCCCGGCGTGATCTTGTCGCAGTTGGAAATGCACACCAGTGCGTCGGCGCAATGCGCGTTCACCATGTATTCGACGCTGTCGGCGATGAGGTCGCGCGACGGCAGCGAATACAGCATGCCGCCGTGGCCCATCGCAATGCCGTCGTCGACCGCGATGGTGTTGAATTCCTTCGCCACGCCGCCCGCCGCTTCGATCTCGCGCGCCACTAGTTGCCCCATGTCCTTCAGGTGCACGTGGCCGGGCACGAACTGGGTGAACGAGTTGGCAATCGCGATGATCGGCTTGTTGAAATCGCCGTCTTTCATGCCGGTGGCGCGCCACAGCGCGCGGGCACCGGCCATGTTGCGGCCACGGGTAGTCGTCCAGGAACGGTAATCAGGCATGGTGGTCTTCCGACTGTCTATATAATCAGCCGGATATTTTACCGGGCTTTGATCTCCCTGAATCCTGATCCCCGAATCCTGACGCCTCCCACATGCTCATTCACCCGCAATTCGATCCCGTCGCCCTGCAGCTCGGCCCCGTCGCCATCCACTGGTACGGCCTGATGTATCTCATCGCGTTTGCGCAGGTGATCCTGCTCGGACGCTGGTGTATCAAGCATCGGCCATGGCTGGGCTGGGACACGAAAATGCTCGACGACGTGCTGTTCTACGGCGTGCTCGGCGTCATCCTCGGCGGCCGGTTCGGCTATGTGCTGTTCTACAAGCCGCTGGAATATCTGGAGCATCCGCTCAACATCCTCAAGGTGTGGGAGGGCGGCATGAGCTTTCATGGCGGTTTTCTCGGTGTGATCATCGCCATGGCGCTGTTCGCGCATCGCCATAAACTGCGCTGGCTTGCCGTCACCGACTTCATCGCGCCGCTGGTGCCGCTGGGGCTGGCTTCCGGGCGGCTCGGCAACTTCATCAACGGCGAACTGTGGGGACGCGCCACCGACCTGCCGTGGGGCATGGTGTTTCCGCAGGCGGCGGACGGCATCGCGCGCCATCCTTCGCAGCTGTATCAGTTTGCCGGTGAAGGCCTGTTGCTGTTCCTCATCCTGTGGCTGTATTCGAGTAAACCACGCCCGGTCGGCGCGATCTCCGGCGTGTTCCTGATTGGCTACGGCAGCTTCCGTTTCATCGCCGAATTCGCCCGCGAACCCGACAGCTTCCTGGGCTTGCTGGGGCTGGGTCTGAGCATGGGGCAATGGCTGTCGCTGCCGATGATCGTCGCCGGCGTCATCATGCTGCGCTGGGCGCACCGTCAACCCGGCCAGCGTGCGGCATGATCCATCGTCTGTGGTGGGCCTGCGCCTGGCTCGGGGTGTTCATTACGCTATTCGTCTCGCTGATGCCGTCGCCGTTCAACGAAGGCGTCGCACACACTGACAAAATCGTGCACCTGGCGGGCTACGCCTTGCTGATGTTCTGGTGGGCGCAGCTCATCCCGCAACGGCGCTGGCGACTCGCCATTGCCGTGGTGCTGTTCGGCATACTCATCGAGTGGCTGCAAGGTTTTACCCCCAACCGCCAAACCGACGCGCTCGACGTGCTGGCCAACAGCAGCGGCATGCTGCTCGGCTGGCTGGCCGCGCGCCTGAGCCCCAACCTGCCGCAACGTCTCAGCACGCTTTTCGCATCACGCTGCTGACGCTATACTTCCCCGCGTCGGGGGGGTAGCTCAGCTGGGAGAGCGCCGCGTTCGCAATGCGGAGGTCGGGAGTTCGATCCTCCTCCTCTCCACCAGAAGATAATCCAAAGCAGTTCACTGAAGGCCGTAAAACCTAGTAAATACAAGGTTTACGGCCTTTTTTTCGTCCAGGGTCATCCCGTAAAATACATTGCAATCCGGGGGTAACTGGGGGTAAGGTTGGGGGTAACAGCCCAAGTGGCAGAGGGAGTTACCCCCAATGGCTCTAACAGACACCGCAATACGCAGCACAAAGCCCGGCAGCAAGCCCCTCAAGCTCTCGGATGAGAAGGGGCTCTTCTTGCTTGTTACCCCCAGTGGGGGTAAGTGGTGGCGGCTGAAATACCGCTTCGATGGCAAGGAAAAACTGCTTTCGTTAGGGGTCTACCCTGATACAGGCCTGAAAGATGCTCGCGCACGCCGGGATGAAGCCCGTAAGCTTTTGGCTGACGGCGTCGACCCAAGCGAGAATCGCAAGGCAAAGAAAACAGCACGCGTTGAACTAGCCACTAACAGTTTTGAAGTTGTGGCGCGGGAGTGGTTTGCCAAGTATTCGACTGGATGGGTAAAGGGCCACGCAGACAAAATCATTCGGCGATTAGAACGTGATCTTTTCCCTTGGCTGGGTGCCCGCCCTATTTCAGAAATCACTGCCCCCGAACTGTTGCAGTCATTACACCGAATTGAAGCTCGTGGTGTGCTGGAAACGGCTCACCGGGCTTTGCAAAACTCCGGGCAGGTATTTCGCTATGCAGTGCAAACCGGCCGCGCTCAGCGTGATCCTAGCGCCGATTTAAGGGGTGCGCTTACCCCTTGGAAGCCCAAACATTACCCGGCTTTAACTGAGCCATCCAAGTTGGCTGAGCTGTTGCGGTCAATGGATAAATACCAAGGCAACCTGATAACCCGATCCGCCTTGCGCCTTTTGCCGCTGGTGTTTGTTCGCCCTGGTGAGCTCCGGCAAGCCAAATGGGAGGAAATCGACCTAGGCAATGCGGAATGGCGCTACACCGTTACCAAAACGAATACGCCGCATATTGTTCCGTTGGCCACACAGGCGGTAGAAACTCTAAAAGAGCTTCACGGCCTGACAGGACGAAGTGTGTATGTATTCCCCGGCCTTCGCTCCCATGATCGACCGATGAGTGAGAACACCATCAATGCCGCGCTTCGGTATATGGGATACGACCAGCAAACCATGACCGGACACGGCTTCCGGGCTATTGCCCGCACCCTGCTCGATGAGGAATTAGGATTCGAGCCTCATATCATCGAACATCAATTAGCTCACGGTGTGAAGGACCCCTTAGGGCGCGCTTATAACCGCACGAAGCATCTCCCCGAGCGTCGAATAATGATGCAGCGATGGGCCGACTACCTGGACAAATTGAAAGCCGGTGCAGAAATCATCCCGCTGAATAGTGCTGCTTAGAGAAAACCATGAGCGACGATAATTTTTCCGCCCCTTTGCCACCCAATCCATCATCTACCACCGAAGCCGACCGGATACTTTGGGAACCCCCCAAGCCAAATTGGGATGGATGGAAAAGCGTAAAACAAGCAAAGCTATGGGTGGCCGTTGCATTGGCGCGGAACATTGAGCCAAAGCATTTCGACTATTTCAGGACAGGCAAGCTGGATACTAAATTCACTCAACAGCCCCCGCAATTTACTAGCCTCCTAACGTTAGCTATAAACAACATCTCTGCTAATGGTGTGTTGAAACCCATTGTTATTGACTGGGATAGTCTTTCGGATAGCGAAATAAGGTTTTCCAACTTCGTTAAGTGGGCCAAATCATTCAAGGTTGAATTGCCCCCAAATTTTCCCGGCACAACTGCCCATAGTTCTATATCCAAGGACCAAAGTTCATCGGATGAAAATGAGCGGTCAATTCTCCTGACTTTGATTGCTGTTTTTGCCGAAGAGCTAAAGCTGGATATCACCTACCCGTCCAAAACAGCTGGGCTTATTGAAGATCTCACGACGAGAGTCGGAGCCCGTGTTTCAGCGCGTGCCATTGAAAACCACTTAAAGCGCATCGGAATAGCAGTAAACAAGCCACTACGCGAAAAAGAACGATCTACACTTTTGTTCCTAATTGCAGCTCTCGCCATGGAGCTCGACATAGACACCTCAAAAACATCTAAAGCTGCTGGACTTATCGAAGGCTTAACCATGCGCCATGGAAGCCGCGTTGAAGCCAGCACAATCGAAGAGCACCTTAAACGCATTCCCCGTGCATTGGAAAAGCGCTCCCTCTGAATATTCATTCCCGCAATTGCGGAAATAGGTGATGCCCGGAAAGTAGCGCCAGCACTAGACTTCAATCGCAATTGCGTAAGCTGTTTCCGCAATTTCGACTAAGCAAGCCATGCATTCTGGATAGTTGGAATCAACATCCAACACCAAGGAAAAAGCATGGCATACAAAATCCTCCGGCTACCTGCCGTCAAGGCCGAAACCGGCGCATCACGCTCAACAATCTACCTTCGCATCCAGCAAGGCCTCTGGCCCAGGCCTGTAAAGCTTGGTCCGCGTTCCGTGGGCTGGCCTGCATCCGAAGTTACCGCCCTCAATGCGGCACGCATTGCAGGCATGATCGATGCTGAGATTTGCGCTCTGGTGGTAACACTTGAGACAGCCCGCAAATCAGCTTTCAGCCAAGGGCTTTAAGCTATGTGGCCCGCAAAACGCGTATGCCCACCGTCCACGTGGGCCTCTGAGGCTGAGCGCATCCTTTGGCATTTGGATAACAGTGATGGTGATGATCGACGCTTTAGGCATGAGATTTTCCGGCAATGGCCAAACAGAATTGCGCTTGCGGTAGCCAAGGCATATCTGAATCGTCACCAAGCCCAAGGGCTACGCGAAGCCAATCTTTTCTTGCTGGGCAAGGAGGAGAAGTTCAAGCCCGCCAACATGGCGCTCGCCTGGAACGATGATGACTTGGTATCGGAAGCAGAACGGGCCAGCAAATATTGCCGTGAAGCAATGGAACTCTATCCACGGCATGTTGATGAAGTTCTCAGGCTGCTTCTCGGTATCTGTAAGGGGTACGGGCTGGATGCCGCCTTTACCGGCACAGATACCGTTACAGAGAAAGAGCCTCGCATCCGAGTGGGGCAAACCTCCCTTACCGTTACAGGATTCATCCGCCGTGTTACCGATAGGGATAGCAGATGGTGGCGAAGGCAGTTACGCAGTCTCCACGGGCGCTATGTTGAGGCCGCTGCAATTGAGGTTGGATTAGTCAAAGCTCAGGCCGGCATTTATGCCAGTGATGAAACGGTGGCGAGCAAGCGCCAGCAGAACAGACGAAATCGCCGCATCCTGGAATCCATGCAAGCGGTAAGTGAGGACGGAGAATGCTTAAGCCTGGCTGAGTTATCAGACCTCACTGTATCGAATCCACGTATCCGGCGAGCTGAACTGATGACCCGTGCCAGAGGGTTTGATGAAGTAGCCAAATCACTTGGGCATGTGGCCGAGTTTTATACCGTTACCTGCCCTTCACGCATGCACCGTAGTTACGCGAAGTCTGGCACACCCATTCCGAAGTATGACGGGACAACCCCGAGAGAAGCCCAAGCGTATTTGGCCAAAATGTGGACCCGCCTTCGTTCGGCGCTTAAGCGCCGAAGCATTGAAATATATGGATTCAGAATTGCTGAGCCCCAGCACGATGCCACGCCACATTGGCATTTGCTGCTGTTCGTGCACCCAGACCATATCGACACGCTAAGGGCCTTGTTTCAGCACTACGCGCTGCAAACCGACGGCGACGAAGACGGAGCGAAAGAACATCGCTTTACGGCGGTAGCCATAGACAGCAACAAGGGAAGCGCGGTCGGGTACATCGCCAAATACGTCTCAAAGAATATCGACGGCACCGCCCTTGATTCTGGTGTCTATGGCGAAGACCCAATTGAAGGCGCGCAACGCGTTGTGACTTGGGCCAGCACGTGGGGCATTCGCCAGTTTCAGCAAATTGGCGGGCCACCTGTTGGCCCATGGCGTGAGCTTCGCCGCCTTAAGGGCAGCGGTCCTGAGGGCAAGCTTGCAGACTTATCCGCTGTAGCCGATCAAGGGGAATGGCGAGCCTACGTAACACTCATGGGCGGGCCGTTCGCTCGGCGTAAGGACCATGCCCTTAGGGTCGCCCGCCTATGGAACGATCAGCCTGGACAGTATGGGGAGCCCTTAGGGTGGCAAATCAAAGGGGTGCAATACGGAAACCTGTTTATCCCGACACGTTTTGTGCAATGGCGCATAGAGCGACGCCCCTTAGATGCACTGCCTTTAGAACGCATCCCAAACGCTGAATTTGAAGTTTCCACAATACCTGAGCCTAGATCCACTTGGACTTGTGTCAATAACTGTACGGAGCTATTACCAAAGCATGATGAGGTGGCCCTACTTAGCGCAGCGGCCAAAGAGTAGAGCGTGCAGGATGGATGTGGGACAGCTATGCTCATGACCGTTGTGCAACCAAGAACGGACGTTAACCGCTCGAAGGTCTCGAACGACCGCTTCCTCCTTTGCGAATGAGTGCTCCCGACCCATTGCAGACAGTCGCGCATCGGCCCCGCCAAAGAAAAACGGGAGCCAAAGCCCCCGTTCCATTCGCGCAAAGTTGACCTTTCAGACTTTGGCTGTTTTCCTCCGTCGTACCGTCACTCCGACCAACCCAATGCCCGCCAGCATCATGGCGTAGCTGGAGGCCTCAGGTATGCTAGCCACCTGACATCCAGCATACTCATCATGAGTAAGCATTGGCATACAACCTTGCAAGTGCAGCGCGTATTGCACGCCAGCAAAGCCGCCGCTCGGCACAACCGCAGCGTAATCGAGCGTATCGTTGCCGTTGCCCCATATGCCATCCACGTTGGAGATCACGGCCGGTCCACCCGCGCCCATGTCGATGTCGCCGCCGTTCCAGTACACGGTCCAGCCATCCATGTTGACGTTAAGCGTATTGCCATCAACAGAAGTTAATTCCAGAGCCTGATTATTCCAATGAGTTCCCGCCGCATTAAAGAAGGACCAAGGCCGGTCAATCGTTCCAGCAGCATTGGCATGAACAAAGTACAGGGTGCCACCTGCGGTCACAGGGTTCGTTCCGGTCGTGCCAGCACCGCGAAGCATCGTGTAGACGTTGGCGTCAGGAATCATGTCCTCATCCGTATCAGACGCCAGCATGCTGAACCAGGAACCGGCCAGCGTCGTCCTGTTGCCAGCCAGAAAATCGAATCCTCCGTTATGCGCCTGCGCACTCATCGCCCCCATAAGACCAACGCTACCGATTGCCAGAGTAAAAATTGCTTTTTTGAAATTCATTTTGTATCTCCTCCATGTGGGTCGTTATTTGTATCAATGAGACACAGCCCATCCGTTTTTATGTTGCGAAATAAACCTCAAACTTTGGCGTGTTTCCTACGCATTACTACCGCACCTATCAACCCCAAGCCCGCCAGCATCATGGCGTAGGTTGATGCTTCAGGGACGGGGGTTACCGACAGAAGGAAGGCGTGTTGGTGTATGCCCAAAATACTATTGGAGGCCTCCCCAACAATCCAGCCGTTGTCGTTGATGCTATGGGCAAAATTCAGCACCCAACCAGCACTCACGGCGCTCGCATCCAGCAAACTATTGAGGTCAATGATGGTGGTGCCATCCCACAGTGTGGCGTGAGCAGTCGCATCGCCGGTGGTATAGGAAAAGCCCACGACCTGACCGGAGTCGTTGATGGCGAAGGCTTCGCTGGCGCGCCCGCCCAGCGTACCGAGGTCGGTGGCGGTGGTGCCATTCCACAACGTGGCGTGCATAGCCCCATTGCCGGTGGTAGCAGAGCCCGCGACCTGACCGGAGTCATTGATTGCGCGGGCATAGCTGCTAGCCCCCCCGCCCAGCGTACCGAGGTCGGTGGCGGTGGTGCCATTCCACAGTATGGCGTGCATAGCCCCATTGCCGGTGGTACCCCAGCCGACGATCTGACCGGAGGCGTTGATGGCGTTGGCGGTGCTGTAAGTCCCGCCCAGCGTGCTGAGGTCGGTGGCGGTGGTGCCATTCCACAGGGTGGCGTGACGAGTAAGGCCGGTGGTATAGGAAAAGCCCACGACCTGACCGGAGTCGTTGATGGCGGAGGCGTGGCTAGCCTCCCCGCCCGGCGTACCGAGGTCGGTGGCGGTGGTGCCATTCCACAGCGTGGCGCGCGTAGCCGAGGCCACATCGCCGGTGGTGAAGGACATGCCGACGATCTGACCGGAGGCGTTGATGGCGTTGGCGGTGCTGTAAGTCCCGCCCAGCGTGCCGAGGTCGGTGGCGGTGGTGCCATTCCACAGCGTGGCGTGCTGAGCCGTGTCGATACTGTCGGTAGTGTCGGCATAGCCAACGACCTGACTGGAGGCATTGATGGCTAGGGCTTTGCTGTATGCCCCCCCCAGGGTGCCGAGGTCGGTGAATGTGTAAGAAGGCAGGGCAGCGTGGGCGGCGCCCGAAATAAGGCTTGTGGCAAGCAGTGCGGATGCTATGAGGGGGGGATTCATGAAACTCCTCGGGTAGTTGTTATTGGTGTCTGGCTGGGACGCGTTGACAGGCAGCCATCTCAAAGCATGAACCATGCTACCAGCAAGGACTTAGCCGGGGGGCAGTATTTCAGAGGGATGCATCTGGAAAGTGACGCTGCGCCGAGGTGATGCTGTAAAGCATTCCGACAAACCCGCGCAGTTTCATTTTTTATTGAAGGTCTGCTCCTGGCCGACTGCACGCATACGGCATCATGCAGAAAGCGGCCGCACGAAGCTCATCGAGGAACGTAGCGTGCGGCCGACTCTCCCGCCGCTAGATCTCGGTCTGCTCCGAGATTTCCAGTGCGTCGTCCACCTCGATCCCAAGGTGTCGAACGGTGCTTTCCAACTTGCTATGGCCGAGCAAGAGTTGGACGGCTCGTAGGTTTTTGGTTCGCTTGTAGATCAGTGTCGCCTTGGTCCGTCGCATGGTGTGTGTGCCATAGACCGTCGAATCGAGGCCAATGGCTGCAACCCACTGATGAACGATCCGGGCGTACTGGCGAGTAGAAACATGGGGCGATTTCGCCAGGCGACTGGGGAACAGATAGTGCTCCGGCCTCAAATTCGCCTTTTCGACCCAAGCCGTGACGGCAGACCTGGTCGGCTCGGTCAATTCGAACTGTACCGGACGTTGGGTCTTCCGTTGCACGACCATCGCTCGGGGCAATACTTGGTTGCCGTACGTCACGTCCCGAACATGCAGGTTCACTAGATCGCAGCCACGCAGCTTGCTGTCGATCGCCAGGTTGAACATGGCCAGGTCACGAACCTGGTGTTCGTTTTGGAGATGGATTCGGATGGCCCAGATGTCCTTAGGCTTGAGTGGTGGCTTTTGGCCGACAAGCTTGCCTTTGTTCCAGGGTTCCCAAGTTTGATTGGTTTCCATGTCAGACGCCTTCGTGGTTGATGGGAGTCTGATTGTGTTACCGAGTCGCGGATGGCGGCTTTCTGGACAGATGCCGTATGCGTGCAGTCGGCCATGAGCAGACCTTCAGACAAGAATGAAGCCGTGCGGGCTTGTCGGAATACTTTACAGCTTTACCTTGGCGCAACATCACTTTCCAGAAACATCCCTCTTAAACACTAACCACCGGCTTAGTCCTTGCTGGTAGCATGGTTCATGCTTTGATATGGCTGCTGTCAACGCATCCTAGCCAGACACCAATTACAACTACCCGAGGAGCCACATGAACACACGCCCCCCCCTGATAGCATCCGCTCTGCTTGCTGCCAGCCTTATCTCGGGTACAGCTCACGCAGCCCTGGAAGGTCGCGACCTCAACGGCAGCATCGACAGCTTCGAAGCCTACTACGACACCGACCTCAATATTACTTGGCTGGCTGATGCCAACGTAAATGAACCCATGACCTGGGATACAGCCAATACTTGGGCGGCCGGACTTAGCATTGTCGACACTGACAAAAATTTCACTTACGACAACTGGCGACTGCCTACCGTGAATCCCGTCAATGGCAGCAGCTTTAATTACGCCTTGAGCTACGACGGCAGCACCGATGGAGGCTTCTTCGGTAACAGCTACAATATCAGCGAACAAGGCACCGTCTTTGCAAGCAGCACTGCTAGCGAGATGGCACATTTGTTTTACACCACTCTCAACAACAAATCCTATTGCCCAGTGGGCACAAGTTGTTTACCTGCTCCCCAATCTGGTTGGGGCCTGACAAACAGTGGCCCCTTCACCAATCTTCAGGCTGACCGTTATTGGTCTGCCACGGGATACACGGACGAGAGCGCACCATCCGATGTATACGCATGGACCTTCAACTTCAACGCCGGCGACCAAGGAATAGAAGCCAAGGAATATCCCTGCTGCTATGCGTTGGCCGTAAGTCCTGGCGATGTCGGTATCGCAGCAATCCCTGAACCTGAAACCTACGCCATGATGCTGGCCGGGTTGGGACTGGTCGGCGTGGCAGTACGACGCAGGAAATTAGCCAAAGTCTGAATCGTCAATTTTGCGCGATTAGAACGGGGGCTTCGGCTCCCGTTTTTCTTTGGCGAGGTCGATGTGCGACTGTCTGCAATGGGTCGGGTGCCGTCCCTCGCCGGTGACCAAAGCTGCCGTTCAGTCTGAACTGAGGAAAGCGGTCGTTCAGGAGCGTGAGGCGAGCCAACAACCGGTCTCGCGACTACAGCGGACGCGGTCAATCGAAAGGCCGTTGGAATTGAAGCCGTGTAACAGGAAAAATAGACGGTAACTGTTGTTTTTAAAATTAAACAAATCCCATATCCAACGGCTTCCAACACATAGTTGATTGACCCCGGCCCCTTTGAACAGCCAGGCATTCATGTCCAGAGCTGCCGGATAGGCATGGGGGTATCTTTGGGGGTAACAGTTCACCTTGATTAGTACACTAATCACTAAATTAAGGTGATGTAGACCGCTATTTGGTAGTCCTCCTCCCACCAAAAGATAATCCAAAGTAGTCCACTAAAAAGGCCGCAAACCCCAATAAATACAAGGTTTGCGGCCTTTTTTCATCCAACGTTATCCCGTGGTGTCCATTGCAATCTGACGGTAACTGACGGTTTCTCATGATTCAGGCCCGTTTGAAGCGTGCGCGCATCGACGCAGCCCGGCTCAAAGCAGCGGATTTGCCTGATGTTCGCCGCGCTCGTACACCACGTGCGCGCGTCCGACCAACAGCAGATCCAGCGAACCGATGTGGGAGACGTCCTTGTTGGTGTAGGGCAGGCGATGCAGGATGTAGCGCATGGCGTTAAGCCGTGCGCGCTTCTTGTCGTCCGACTTGATCACCGTCCAAGGCGAGTCGGCGGTGTCGGTATAGAAGAACATCGCCTCCTTGGCCTTGGTGTAATCGTCCCATTTGTCGAGCGACGCCAGGTCGATCGGCGACAGCTTCCATTGCTTGAGCGGATGCACCTTGCGCTCTTTGAAGCGGCGGCGCTGCTCTTCGCGGCTGACCGAGAACCAGAACTTGATCAAATGCACGCCGCTGCGCACCAGGTTGCGTTCGAACTCGGGCGCCTGGCGCATGAATTCCAGGTATTCCTCCTGATTGCAGAAGCCCATCACCCGTTCCACGCCAGCGCGGTTGTACCAGGAGCGGTCGAACAGGGCGATCTCGCCCGCCGTCGGCAGATGCTGGACGTAGCGCTGGAAATACCACTGCCCGCGTTCCATCTCGCTCGGCTTTTCCAGCGCGACCACGTGCGCACCACGCGGATTGAGATGCTCCATGAAGCGCTTGATCGCGCCGCCCTTGCCTGCAGCATCACGGCCCTCGAACAGGATCACCACTTTCTGCCCGGTTTCCTTCACCCAGGCCTGCAACTTGAGCAGTTCAACCTGCAACTGGTATTTCTGCTCCTCGTAACGCTTGCGCGACATCAGGTTCTTGTAGGGATAGCCGCCCTCGCGCCAATCTTCGGCCAGCTCGCCGTCCGGATCGAACGGCACGCCAGGCCTGCCGAGCGGCGGCTTGGCGAGCAGCGCATTGCGCAGCACCTCCGCGTCTTCGGGCGACGCACCGGCGAGAATGGCCTTCAGCGACTCGATCAGTTCGGGACTGCCGTTGCCGGCCTGGCTGAGGATGTCCTTCACCGCCACGATTTTGGACTCCTGCGCGGCGCTCACCGCCTCGTCCACGGTAAAGGTTTCGACACCCTTGCGGGTGTGGATGGGCGAAATATCGCCTTCGGCGGCGATGCGGGGCTTCGTATTGCGGCTGCGAGCCGGGGAACGTTTGGCGGGAGTACTGGCAGAGGGCTTGGTAGTCAAAGCAATGTCCTGTCGAGGTAAAAAAGATTCTGGGGAGGCAGCGCCTTGCACACTCACCGTCGCGCAGGCCGGTTACGCACGCGTGCCACTTTAAAAGGATAAGCTAGTCTTATTAAAGACCAATTTCAACTTTTGTGAACCGCCACTTTGAAAACGTCCACCACACAGATGGAAGTTTCATCTGGCCAAACCGTTGCTGTTCGTTGTCGCGCGACAGAACGGCCCCTGCGAAGCTTGCCTTATACCCAAAAAGGGTATCAACATGCCCTAAATGGGTATGATCAACACAGCCAAGCCTCTCAAGCCAGATGCCGTCGCGACGCGCGCGTTCGCTCCAGCACGGACGGGGATCGCCGATGCATTGTTTTCGGCAACGCAGCAGCGCGTGCTGGCGCTATTGTTCGGCCAGCCGGGGCGCAGTTTCTTTACCAACGAACTGGTCGGACTCGTGGGTGCAGGGTCGGGTGCGGTGCAGCGCGAGGTGAAGCGGCTGGTGGAGAGCGGGCTGGTGACGGTGACGCGTCTCGGCAGCCAGAAGCATTACCAGGCCAACCCGGCGGCACCGATTTTCAATGAGCTGTGCGGCATCGTGACCAAGAAGCTGGGGCCGGCGGAGGTGTTGCGCACGGCACTGCTACCGCTGGGCGATACGGTGCGGCTGGCGCTGGTTTACGGCTCGGTGGCCAAACGCAGCGACACGGCCCACAGCGATATTGACCTGTTGCTGGTGTCCGACGCGCTGACGCTGGAACAGGTCTATGAGGCGCTGACGCCGGTGGAGCAGCAGCTCGGCCGCCGCGTCAGCCCGACCTTGTATAGCGTGGCGGAATTCCGCCGCCGCCGGACTGGCAGCAACCCGTTTCTCACCAAGGTGCTGGCGGGTGAAACCATCCGGTTGACGGAAGACCGTGATGACCTCCTCGCCGCTGGATAACCTGGTCCGCATCGGCAAGCTCAAGGCTGAGGCGCCGGCGCAGGCGGAGTTCGATGGCCTGGTTCGTTCGGGTCTGGTGCGCTTGCGCGATGCGGAGAACGCCACGCTTTCCCTGGAGAGCCGCTTCGACCTGGCCTACAACGCGGCGCATGCCTTGTCTCTGGCGGCGCTGCGCTGGCATGGCTACCGTTCCGAAAACCGCTATCTGGTGTTCCAGAGCCTGACGCACACGCTGGTGCTTGACGCAGCGCAGTGGCGGGTGCTTGATCAGGCGCACAACAAACGCAACCTCGCCGAATACGAAGGCGACCTGGATGTGGACGATGCGCTGGTAGAGGCCCTGATCCGAGCGGCGCAGAGGTTGCCGAACGGGTTGCGGCGCTCGGGCCGTTGGCGCAGGGCTGATTGGTATCGGAATATCGCCACGTTGAATAACCGTTCCTTGACCAGCTTGCCGCGCTGGGCTGGGCGAATTGGTGATTACAAATGCAAATAACCCCAAGAAGCGCAGGCGCACCGCAAGCCCGGAAAACTGGCCGATAGCTTGTTGGCTTTGCGCTTTAGGCACAATAATTTTCTGTCAAACCGTCAGTCAATCGCCGTTCTCTGGCTGTGACGGCATGTCTTAATTCCATTGGTAGCAGAATGGGTATTGACGGCCGCAATAAAGAGATGAGATTATCTTTTTACTGCAGCCGGATGGTCTTGATCGCTTTCTTCTTTGTTGGGGGGCGAGGCCGTCGCGGATGGCTGTCAACATTTCATGCCAGTTAAATTCAGGGAACCGCATCATGTTCAAATCAAAATCCTGTGCCATGGTTGTGGCCGTGTCCATGGCCGTAGCACCTGGCGTGAGCTTGGCTTCGGTATTTGGCTATTTGGGCAATTTTGACGTCATCAACGACACGGGTTCGGTTGCGCACGGTTTCGAGATCGATCTCGAAGGCGTGCACAGCTATGAAATCACCGATACCTTTGGTGGTGAGGGGCGCGGCTTCCCGAGTGGACGCGGGTTTGATCCTGTTACAAGCGTACAGCGCTATGGAGCGCCCACTGTCACCGAGTATTCGAACGGCTCGACCTTCGGCACGAAAGTGACCTACTTTGGCCTGTATGACAGCACCAGCGGCAGTTGGGATTACGGCACCCCAAGCGGCACATTCATTACGCCCGGAGACAATTGCTGGTCAGGCGGCGGCGTGGGCTACAGCGCAGCGACGCCGTGTGATCACTTCGGCGTGGGTACGACCGTGAATGCCACCAAGACGACCTATAGCTGGCTGCTCGAAACAGCCACTCCAGGGGTATTGAGCAATGGCGTTGTCTCGTTGCCGGCTCCCGCCTGGAATGTGATTGCAGATCCTGTCGCGGGCAATCCTCCTGTCGTTGCTGCGCAAATCCAGGCGCCGGCGCCGGAAAACAATATCGAGTTTGGCGAAGCCATCTGGGTCAAGGTGTTCACCACCGAACTTGAGGACCCCGTTGCGCTGGAAGACCTCATCGGGGGAAATCTGATAATCGAGCAGGCCGTCACCGAGGTGGAATGGCAATTGCTGCAGACAGACTCGGGTAACCCCGATTCCGGTCAACTGGAGAGCGGTTATGGTGTGCCGGTTGGCCCGAATGCCGCATCGATCGTGCGTCGATACGAGTTCTACAAATATTCCGGCGAGTACGATCCGGAAACGCACGAAGCGTTCGCGACGTTCAGCGACTCGCATCCCAACGATCCTGGTGATCCAGCCATCTATGATCCGACCAAGACGGTTGATCTCGGCAATTATCTCGGCGCCCAGAATGGAGCAGTCAATCTGGCGGCTGCGGTTCCCGAACCCGAAACCTATGCCATGCTGTTCGCAGGCCTTGGCCTGGTGGGTGCCGCGGTTCGTCGCAGAAAGGATTGCGCGAATTAATCCGGGCGCAGCCAACCACTCTTGAACGGGGACTTCGGTCCCCGTTTTCATTATTGAATTGATCGTGAAACGGTCACGTGCAAGAGGGATGTGTGAGCGTAACCCTTTCGCCCTCAAGGCCTTGGCCGGGTTGCGCATTGCCCGATGCCACAGTCGGGATTAAAATATCGAACTTTTCGCTTAAATTTTGGCTGGCCAAATCTGGCTGGCCGCGCTTGTTTTTGGAACACGCATGACCACAACTCAACAAGGCTGGCTCGACGGGACGCTGTATTCACCCGATTTTGAACAGGATAGCTGCGGCTTCGGCCTGATCGCGCAGATGGACAATCAGCCCAGCCACACGCTGGTGCAAAACGCGATTGGCTCGCTCGCCTGCATGACCCACCGCGGCGCGATCGCGGCGGACGGTCTGTCGGGCGACGGCTGCGGCCTGCTGTTCATGAAGCCGGATGCGTTCTTGCGCACGGTGGCAACCGAAGCAGGCTTCACGCTGGGCGCGCTGTATGCCGCCGGCCTGGTGTTCCTGTCGCGCGACGCCGCACCGCAAGCGCATGCGCGTGCCACGCTGACCACCGAGCTCGAAGCGCAAGGTCTGCTCGTCGCCGGTTTCCGTGTGGTGCCGACCGACTCCAGCGTGTGCGGTGAATCCGCCCTGGCCTCGTTGCCGCATATCGAACAGGTGTTCGTCAATGCGCCTGCGGGCATGGACGCCGACGATTTCGAGCGCAAGCTCTACATCGCACGTCGCCGCGCCGAAAAGGCGCTGGAAGCGAGCGATCCGGTGTTCTACCTGCCGACCTTGTCGTGCCGCGTCATCAGCTACAAAGGCCTGGTGATGCCGGAGAACCTGACGGTGTTCTACCCCGATCTGAGCGATGCGCGTTTCGCCTCCAGCCTGGCGGTGTTTCACCAGCGCTTCTCCACCAATACCTGGCCGCAGTGGCGCCTGGCGCAGCCGTTCCGCTATCTGGCGCACAACGGCGAGATCAACACGGTGCAGGGCAACCGCAACTGGAGCCGCGCCCGCGAGCAGAAATTCGCCACTCCCTTGATCCCGAACATGGATGACATCCGTCCCATCGTCGGTACCAAGGGCTCCGATTCGATGAGCCTCGACAACATGGTCGAAGGCCTGGTGATGGGTGGCGCGGGACTGTTCCGCGCGCTGCGCCTGGTGATTCCGCCGGCGTGGCAGAACGTCGAATCGATGGACGCCGATATCCGTGCGTTCTACGAATACAACTCGATGCACATGGAGCCGTGGGACGGCCCAGCCGGCATCGTTTTAACTGACGGTCGGTACGCCGCTTGTACGCTCGACCGCAACGGCCTGCGTCCGGCGCGCTGGGTGCTGACCAAGGACCGCATCCTGACCATCGCGTCCGAAGTCGGCGTGTGGCAGATCGATCCGGCGAATGTCGAGCGCAAGGGTCGCGTCAAGCCTGGCCAGATGATTGCAGCCGACCTCGACACCGGCCGTCTGCTGATGCCGGAAGACATCGATAACGAACTGAAAGGGACGCAGCCCTACCGCGAGTGGCTCAAGGCCAATGCGGTCAAACTCGAGCTGTCGATCAATCAGGACGCCGATCTGCCGGTGATGGACGCGGCCAGCCTGCTGACCCACCAGAAGCTGTTCAACGTCAGCTTCGAGGAGCGCGACCAGATCATTCGCGTGCTGGCCGAGGACGGCGCCGAGGCGATTGGCTCGATGGGCGACGACACGCCGATGGCCGTGTTGAGCCAGAAAGTACGTTCGCCGTTCGACTATCTGCGCCAGCAGTTTGCACAGGTCACCAACCCGCCGATCGACCCGATCCGCGAAGCGATCGTGATGTCGCTCAACACCAGCTTTGGTCCCGAGCGCAACCTGTTCAAGGAAACGCCTGACCATGCACACCGGGTGGAGGTTCATACCCCGCTGCTGTCGAAGGAGGCGTTCGACAAACTGCTGAACCTCAACGACCCGGCATTTGCCGCGGTCACGCTCGACCTCCAGTACGACCCTGCAGCGACCACGCTCGAAGCCGCGCTCAAGGCGCTGACCGCGCGTGCGGTCGACGCGGTGAAATCCGGCAAGGTCATCCTGGTCCTGTCCGACCGCAATATCGGCAAGGATCGGCTGCCGATCCACGCGCTGTTCGCCGTGGGTGCGGTCCACCACGCACTGATCGCCGCCGGCCTGCGCTGCAACGCCAACATCGTGGTCGAAACCGGCAGCGTGCGCGACCCGCATCACTACGCCTGCCTGATCGGCTACGGTGCGACTGCCGTCTATCCGTATCTGGCCTATCAGGTGATCGGCGAATTCGTCAAAACCGGCGAGATCAAACCCAACCTCGACAAGGCGCTGGGCAACTTCCGTAAAGGCATGGACAAAGGCCTCTACAAAGTGCTGTCGAAAATGGGCATCTCGCTGGTGGCGAGCTATCGCGGCGCGCAACTGTTTGAAGGCGTCGGCATTCACGAAGATGTGGTTGCCCTGTGCCTGACCGGCACGGTATCGCGGATTTCTGGCGCGCATTTTGAAGACTTCGAGTCCGACCAGAAACTGCTGCACAAAACCGCATTCAATCCGCTGCGCCCCTTGTCGGCCGGTGGCCTGCTCAAGTTCATGTTCGGCGAAGAATTCCACGCCTATAACCCGGACGTGGTGCAGCAACTGCAAAAGGCCGTGAAGCAGGGCGACTACGCCGAGTTCAAAAAATACTCCGCGCTGGTCGACACCCGCCCGGTGGCGATGCTGCGCGACTTGATGAAGCTCAAGCCCGGCGCCACGCCGATTCCGCTCGATGAAGTCGAACCGCTCGAAGCCATCCTCAAGCGCTTCGACTCCGCCGGCATGTCGCTCGGCGCGCTGTCGCCGGAAGCGCACGAGGCGCTGGCCGAAGCGATGAACCGCATCGGCGGCCGCTCCAACTCGGGTGAAGGCGGCGAGGATCCGAAGCGTTACGGCACCAGCAAAACCTCCAAGATCAAGCAGATCGCCTCCGGCCGCTTTGGCGTCACCGCGACCTATCTGGTCAACGCCGAAGTGCTGCAGATCAAGATCGCCCAGGGCGCGAAGCCCGGCGAAGGCGGCCAGCTGCCGGGCGACAAGGTGTCGGTCATGATCGCCGGCCTGCGTCATTGCAAGCCGGGCACGCCGCTGATTTCGCCGCCGCCGCACCACGACATTTATTCCATCGAGGATCTGGCGCAGCTGATTTTCGACCTCAAGCAGGTCAACCCCGATGCGCTGGTGTCGGTCAAGCTGGTGGCCGAGCCCGGCGTCGGCACGATCGCTGCCGGCGTCGCGAAGGCCTACGCCGACCTCATCACCATTTCCGGCTACGACGGCGGCACCGGCGCGAGCCCGCTGGCCTCGGTCAAATACGCCGGTTCGCCGTGGGAACTCGGCTTGTCCGAAGCGCAACAGGTGCTGCGCGCCAATGGCCTGCGCGGCCGCGTGCGGGTGCAGACCGATGGCGGCCTGAAAACCGGCCTCGACGTGGTCAAAGCCGCGATTCTCGGTGCCGAGTCCTTCGGCTTCGGCACCGGGCCGATGGTTGCGCTCGGCTGCAAATATCTGCGCATCTGCCACCTCAACAACTGCGCCACCGGCGTCGCCACGCAGAACGAGGTGCTGCGTAAAAACCACTTCATCGGCTTGCCCGAGATGGTGGTGAACTACTTCAAGTTCGTCGCCGAAGAAACGCGCGAGCTGATGGCATCTTTGGGTATCCGCCAGCTCACCGACCTGATCGGCCGTACCGATCTGCTCGATGTGTCGGCAGGCGACACGCCGCGTCAGGGGCGGCTGAATCTGGCGGCGCTGTTGTCGCAAGGCAGCACCCCGGCCGACGCACCGCGCTTCTCGCAGCAGGAACGCAACCCGTCGTTCGACAAGGGCGAGCTGGCCGAGCAGATGGTGGTCGACGCGCTGGCTGCGATCAAAAACAGCACCCCAATCGAGCTGCGCTACCCGGTGAGGAACGTCAACCGCTCGATCGGTGCGCGCCTGTCCGGCGAAATTGCCAAGGCGCACGGCGGCAAGGGGCTGCCCGACGACAGCATTCGCATCCATCTCACCGGCTCCGCCGGCCAGAGCCTCGGCGTGTGGAACCACAGGGGCCTGACGATCACGCTTGAAGGCGATGCCAACGATTATGTCGGCAAGGGCATGGGCGGCGGCCGTCTGGTGGTGTATCCGCCACGCGTTGCCAGCTATGAGAGTCATCGCAATACGCTGATCGGCAACACCTGCCTGTACGGCGCGACAGCCGGCGAGCTGTACGCTGCCGGCATGGGCGGCGAGCGCTTCGGTGTGCGCAACTCCGGCGCGCTGGCGGTGGTGGAAGGCATCGGCGACCACGGCTGCGAATACATGACTGGCGGCACCGTCATCGTGCTGGGCGACACGGGCCTCAACTTCGGCGCCGGCATGAGCGGCGGCATGGCCTTCGTGGTCGACGACAGCGGCGATTTCGTGTCGAAGACCAACAAGGAAATGGTCGAACTGGTGCGCATCCTCAACGACGAAACCGAGCCCTACCGCATTTTCCTTAAAGTGCAGATCGAGCGGCATCTGGCGCTCACCGGCAGCGCGCGCGCCAAGGCCCTGCTGGCCGACTTAGACGCTACGCTCGCCAAGGTGTGGCTGGTCAAGCCGAAGCGAATTTCCATTGAAGATCTGGTCGAGGATATTCCCGGCCAGACACGTGAAGCAGTGAGTGCATAAAGATGGGTGACGTATTTCAGTTTTTGAAGCAGGCTCGGCGCGACGGTGCAAAAACCGAGGCGGTCGTGCGCAAGCACGAGTTCCGCGAAATCTATGCGCCGATGAATGCCGGCCACGCGCAGGAACAGGCCGACCGCTGCCTCGGTTGCGGCAACCCGTATTGCGAGTGGAAGTGCCCGGTGCACAACTACATTCCCAACTGGCTGAAGCTGGTGACCGAAGGCCGTTTGTTTGAAGCGGCCGACCTGAGCCATCAGACCAACTCGCTGCCCGAGGTGTGCGGCCGCGTGTGCCCGCAGGATCGTCTGTGCGAAGGCGCCTGCACCCTCAATACCGATGGCTTCGGCGAAGCCGTCGGCGGTGGCCCGAACGAAGGTGGCTTTGGCGCGGTGACCATCGGCCAGATCGAGAAATATATTTCCGAAGAAGCCTTCAAGGCAGGCTGGCGGCCCGACATGTCGCATGTCGTTGCAACCGGCAAAAAAGTTGCCGTCATCGGCGCGGGCCCGGCCGGCCTGGGCTGTGCCGACGTGCTGGCACGCAACGGCGTGAAGCCGGTGGTGTTTGACCGCTATGATGAAATCGGCGGCCTGCTCACCTTCGGCATTCCCGAATTCAAAATGGAAAAATGGGTCATGACCCGCCGTCGGGAAGTGCTTGAAGGCATGGGGGTCGAGTTCCGGCTGAATACCGATATCGGCAAGGATGTCTCGATCGAAACCCTGCTTCAGGATTACGACGCCGTATTCATGGGCATGGGCACCTACACCTACATGAAAGGCGGCTTCCCCGGCGAAGACCTGCCCGGCGTGCTTGAGGCCTTGCCGTTCCTTATTTCCAACGTGCGCAAATGCCTTGATCTGATGAAGCCGGACGAGGAATATCAGGACATGAAAGGCCAGCGCGTTGTCGTGCTCGGCGGCGGCGACACCGCCATGGACTGCAACCGCACCAGCATCCGCCAGGGCGCGGCCAGCGTGACCTGCGCCTACCGCCGCGACGAAGCCAACATGCCCGGCTCCAAGCGCGAGGTCGGCAACGCCAAGGAAGAAGGCGTGCAATTCCTGTGGAATCGCCAGCCGGTGGAAATCGTCGGCGACACCAAGGTTAAAGGCGTCAAGCTCGTCACCACCGAACTCGGCCCCGTGGATGCACGCGGCCGCCGTACCCCGGTCGTGATTCCCGGCTCGGAAGAAATCATTCCGGCCGACCGCGTCATCGTGGCGTTCGGTTTTCGCCCCAATCCGCAGCCGTGGTTCGAGGCACATCAGATCGCCGTCGATCAGGGTGGCCGCGTCATTGCCAAAGGCCAGCAACATGCTTTCCAGACCGCCAACCCGAAAGTGTTTGCGGGCGGTGACATGGTGCGCGGCTCCGACCTGGTGGTGACTGCCGTCTACGAAGGACGTGAGGCCGCCAAGGGCATTCTGGCTTATCTTGGCCTGGATTGAGTCAACGCGGGTCGCGTGTGCAGACTGACGCCGCGCGCCTGCCCCATGCAAACGCATCAACTTACCTCTTCCGCATCAGGGATGGCCAAACGACTGTGGCTGGCACTGCCAGCTCACTGTCGCAGCACATTCCGGTTTTAGCGTTCGTTATCACGGGGCAACGGCGGGTCTAACCGCGTTGCTTCTGTTCAAGACCTGCACTGCCCGTTCTTAGGGGTCTTGAAATCATGGCATGACCCCCTCCGCCGCATCGGCTCGGGGAGCGCCGCGCTGATTGGCACCATCGGGCCGGTCAGCACGATCTATATGGCTTACGTGATGTTGGGTGAGCCCCTGTCGTGGGTGCAAATTGCCGGCTCGTCGCTGGTATTGCTGGGCGTGCTCGTCATCAGCCTCAACAGCCGGAAATCCGCTTGATGCCCCAGTGACAGGACGGCCTGAAGCGGGGTTTCCCCACATCTGCCACGCCACACTTGGCGCATCGCGGTATCCTGCAACCTTGCCCTTGTCCCCCGTCCGAATGCTTTCAGACCGTTATTACCCCCGCTCATTCACCATTCTGGTCATCGTCGCCATGGGCGTGCTCATCGTGCCGCTGGCCAGCGGCCTGATCAACGTGGTGCATGTGCTGCAGGGCGTGGTCGATACCCAGCGCCAGTTCACCCGCAACAGCCTCGCCATTACGCGTGAGGTGCGGCAGATCGTCGAGTCGGTCAGCCAGCTGCAGCGCGCCGCCGGGCAATATCATCTGCTGCAGGACGCCGAATTTGGCAGCGCGCTGCGGATGCGCTTCAATGAGTTGCAAGCGCAATTGGCTCACCTCGATACGCAACTCGTCGACGCGCCGTCGCACGCCACGCTGGCCGCCTTGCAGGTGCGCAGCCGGGCGCTGTATCGGCAGGTTCAGCCGGTAAGTTTCCTCGACAGCGCACGCTTTCATGCGCTCGGCCCCGACTTCGATGCGCTGCATGCCGCAGCGCGCACCTTGCTCACCCAGGGGGATACCGCCGTACAGCGCGAACTCAAGACGCTGGAAGCGACCGTGCAAACCACCCGCCAGCGCCTGATCCTGCTGGCACTGGCGCTGATCCCGTTGACGCTGCTGCTGGCGGCGGTGTTTTCCTGGCTGATCAACCGTCCGATCAAGCAGCTCAAAGCCTCGATCCAGCAACTGGGCCGCGCCGATTTGAGTCCGCTGCAGGCGATCAGCGGGCCGCAGGATATTGTCGAGCTGGGGCGCGAAGTCGACTGGCTGCGGCAACGCCTGCAGGCGCTGGAAGAGCAGAAACTGCGCTTTCTGCGCCACGTGTCGCACGAACTGAAAACCCCGCTCGCCTCCCTGCGTGAAGGCGTGGCGCTGCTGGACGACGAACTGGCGGGCAGCCTCACCGCGCGCCAGCGCAGCATCGTCACCATCATGGACGGCAGCAGCCGCGACCTGCAAAAGCGCATCGAGGACCTGATCCGCTATGGCAGCCTGGTGCGCGACGCCACGCTGTCGCCCCGCGCGCCGCTGCAAATGCTGGCCGACGCGCTCGACAGCGTGCTGGCACGCCACCGGCTCGCGCTCGACACCCGGCGGATCGAGGTCGACACGCAACTGGACGCGCCGATGCTGCACGCCGACCGTGGCCAGCTGGAAACCGTGCTCGACAATCTGCTGTCCAATGCGATCAAATTCAGTCCCGAAGCGGGGCGCATCCTGATTCGCAGTGAACTTTCCGCGGGTGCTACCCTCCTTGATGTGTGCGATTTTAGCGGCGGCATTCCGCAAGCCGAGCGCGGCCGCGTGTTCGAGCCCTTTTTCCAGGGCGCGCGTCAACCCGACAGCGCGGTCAAAGGCAGCGGCCTGGGGCTGTCGATCGTGCACGAAACGCTGCTGGCTGCTGGCGGGCAGGTCGAGATCGTCGACAGCCCGCCCTGGACAACCTGCTTCCGTACAACCTGGCCCTTGCCGCAATGACGTTTAAATCTGTTCTGCTTGCCGTGCTTCTGTCTGGATTGGCTGCGTGTTCTGTCCAGCCCCCGTCCGAGCGTCCGGCGCCCCGCTCCGGCTCCGCCGCGCCGGCCGTGCCGGCGTTATTGAGCGATCTTGCACGGGTGGCGAACCTTGCGCCCGAGCAGCGGCGGCGCGAACTGGCCGCGCTGGAAAACGGCCGCCGCCTTGACGACGCCCGGCGGTTTCAGCTGGCGGCCCTGCTCGAACGCGAAGACAGCGTCGACGCGTATGAGCGCGGCCTCAAGGCGCTGGCCGCGATGGAAGAAGCCGACTCCCGCACCCAGGCGCTGGTCGACTTGCTGAAACGCGCGCTCAAGGACCGCATCGAACTCAAGCAGCAAACCGCGCGTGCGGATGAACTGCAGGACAAGCTCGATCAGATCAAGGCGCTGGAAAAATCCCTGCAACAGCGCAGCTCACCTGCCAAGGCGCCATGAAAAAACCTGCCATTCTGGTCGTCGACGACGACGCGTCGCTGCGGGAACTGATCACCCTGCGGCTGGAAGCCAACGGTTTCCGGGTCGAAGCGGTGGGCAGCGGCGAAGCGGCGCTGGCGCAGCTGTCGGTGACGCGGCCGGACGCCGTGCTGACCGACATGCAGATGGCCGGCATGGACGGCATGGCGCTGTTTCGTGCCATCCATGCGCGCGATCCGTCACTGCCGGTAATCGTGCTGACCGCGCACGGCAGCATTCCGGATGCCGTGGCCGCCACCCAGCAAGGCCTGTTCGGCTACCTGACCAAGCCCTACGACGCCCCCACGCTGGTCAGTTTGCTGAAGCGCGCCACCCTGCTCGCGGGCGGCGGCCCCGACAGTGGCGACGACAGCTGGCGCAGTGAAATTCTGACCGCCAGTCCGGCGATGGACACCCTGCTGGCCGAAGCGCAACTGGCCGCGCAAAGCGAAGCCGCGCTGCTGATCCAGGGCGAATCGGGCACCGGCAAGGAGCTGCTGGCGCGCGCCATACACCGCGCCAGCCCGCGCCGCGCCAAACCCTTCGTCGCGATCAACTGCGGCGCAATTCCTGCAGAGCTGCTCGAATCGGAGCTGTTCGGCCACATGAAAGGGTCGTTCACCGGTGCGGGGCGCGACCATCCCGGCTTGTTTCTCAGCGCGCACGGCGGCACGGTGTTTCTGGACGAGATCGGCGACATGCCCGCGCCCTTGCAGGTCAAGCTGCTGCGCGTGCTGCAGGAGGGCGAGGTGCGGCCGGTGGGCGCCACCGAAACGCGCGCGGTGGACGTGCGCATCCTGTCGGCCACCCATCGCAATCTGGAAGAGGCGATCGTCAGCGGCGAGTTTCGCGAAGACCTGTATTACCGCCTCAACGTGGTCAACCTCACGCTGCCGCCGCTGCGCGAGCGGCGCGAGGACATCCCGCTGCTGGCGCGTCATTTCCTCACCCAGCTGACCGAAAAGTACCGCCGCCGCATCCACGGCTTTGCCCCCGATGCGCTGGAAATGCTGGTGGCAGCCGACTGGCCGGGCAATATCCGCCAGCTGCACAATGTGCTGGAGCAATGCTGCGCGCTGTGTACCACGACGACCATTCCGGCCAGCCTGGTGGCGCGCGCTCTGCGCGACAAACCGGCCGACATCCAGCCGCTGGCGGAAGCGCGTGCGGCGTTCGAGCGCGATTACCTCATCACGCTGCTGAAATTGACGCGCGGTCAGGTCAGCGAAGTGGCGCGGCTGGCGGGACGCAACCGCACCGAGGTATACCGGCTGCTGGAACGCCATGGTCTGACCCCCGCCCTGTTCAAGGAGCGCGACGAGGCCGGCTGAATCGGTTGCCCGACTGCCATCCGCAGGGGAGCCAGGCTCCCCTTTTTTGCGCGCGCGCTGCGCGAAGGACGCATTTGTCGCTCGCCGCAGACAAAAAGTCCCAGCAAAAACAAGAAGCTGCAGCTGACCGCACCATGCTGTCTCCATCAGGCGACAAATAGCCTTGCTCAACGAGAGGGCGGCCTGCCATTTTGCTTGAAAATATTGCTATCTATCTGATTTTACTATTAAAAACAGACCTGGCACGATCGTCGCTCTATCCCCTCTCGAATGCCTCTGCATTCAAATTCATTTTTAACGACAGGAGATAGATCGCCATGAGCACTTTTGATATTCGTATCCGTAATGCCGCCATTGCCACCTTGCTGTGTGCTTTCGCCGCTGCCCAGGCCTGGGCAGCTTCAACCAAGCCCGAGTTCAAGACTTACGACCAGAACAGTGACGGCATGGTCAGCCTGGAAGAATTTGTCGCCCAGGGCGGCGAAGGCAAGACCTTTCTGGCTGAAGACGCCAACGGCGACAACCACCTTAGCAGCGATGAATGGGTAAAAGCCACCCGCAGCAAGGCACCGTAACCGCATTGCTGATTGTCCATTGAGGCTGGCCGGACGCGCCCACACCGCTGTCGGCCAGCCCGAATCACCCAGGAGTAGCTTGATGCGCAAGACCCTGAAACACCTCGAAGACGAACACATGCGCTTGTATGAATGGAGCGGTGCCGGAGCCGGGTGCCCTGTCCCGGCAAGATCGAAACGCACGCATCCCTGGCATGCCTCATATAGCGTGCTGGCAATGATGACCAGTCTGCTAATCCTCAGCGGCTGCCAGTCCAAAAGCCCTGCCGAATCGGCGAGCGAGCGCAGTAGCGGCGAAACCAACCTGAAAGAGGGGGCGCTGTATGAAGAAGCCACGCCGAAACCGGTATCTGAAGAGTCGCCGCAAGCGGCTGGGTAGGCGCTGGGCGAGTTGCCCGCTGAAGCGCCAGCCCGCTAGCCGGCCGGACCCGTGCCAGATCGATCAACGCGCGGTTCGGCGTTACCGTTTGCAGCAGCGTATCAAGAAAGCGGGGACGCAGCGGCTGCGGCCATTGTGACCCTGGGCGTTTTGGCTCATGCCAGCTTGGCCTTCGTTCAACGGTAGCCGGCTTCGTTGGCGTTGTAGATGATCCAGGTCAGGTACTGCCCGGTGCCGAAGCCCGCCTGACTGGAAAAAATCAGCCGTCCCTGTCCCTTGTAGGTCGCTTCCCAGCGCACTTTGTCGCTGCCGAAATAGAAAGGAATAAATGCCTTGCCGGTGACATAGGCGCCTTGATCGGTTGGCTGGCCGACGAGGTCGAACGCCTGCTGCATCGGCATGCCGATTTTCAGTTTGGTGAAGCGGCTGCCCCGGAACGGAAGGCCGGTGATCTCGCCCTCCCAGTCGTTGATGCCCTTGACCTGGGTGCCTTGTCCTGACTCGATCTTGCTGGAGTCGGTTACCGGCTTGTTTTTTGACAGGTTGTAGCCGCTCGTCGGGACGGCGGAGACGGGCGCCGCCTTGACGCAAGCCGGGTTCTGCCGGGCGTTTTTCTTCTTGCTCCTGGTTGTTTCCTTCTGGCACAACGGCGCCTGGGCGACGGCGGGTTGAGGCGCGGCTTGAGCGGCCGGAGTGGCTTCGGCTACCGCTTCGTCCGGTCGGGTTTCGTTGCTGACGCAACCCGACAGGGCGAGGCCCCCGGTCAACAAAACCAGCAAACGAGCGGCGTGGGTGGGTGAGCAGGTCATGCGTATTCCTTGGTTGGGGACAAGTGGGTTGGTCGACACCGTCACGGCGGCGGGGCATTCAACCGGATGGGGTTCAGGCCGCGACCCCTTTGGGATTGGCGCCATATTCGTTGTCGCCCGGCTGACTGTCGAGCAGCATGAACACCAGCAGCACGATGGCGCCGATCAGGGGAATCAGGCCGATCAGCAGCCACCAGCCGGTGCGGCCGGTGTCGTGCAGGCGGCGCACCGTCACCGCCAGGCTGGGAATCAAAATCGCCAGCGAGTAGAGGCCGCTCAACAGCCCCATGCCGAGTTCGGCATCGAGACTGCCGGTCATGAAATCAACCAGGGTCAGCAGCAGGCTGGCGATCAGGTTGAACAGGATGAAAAACCAGTATTCCTTGCGCCGGGCACGCCCTTTGAACACCGCGTATTGCTTGAGTACGCCGAGATACCAGTCCATGTTTTTCCCTGTAGGTGTGTGGTTTGGGCAATGTCGCCCATTTTTTTATATCCGGCCGATTGGCCGTTGCGCCAATCTGGCGCTGCGCAACGATACACCTGGCGCCACACGCACACTAGCCTCGGGTGGCCGCACGAATGGGTGTATGCGCTCACTAACTCAGGCAGCGTTCAGTCTGCGCCGGATCAAGCCAATCAATTCCGAAGCCGTCAGCCCTTCCGGTCCCAGCCGATCGGCAACTGCGTCATCCGCCGCCTGGCCGTGCAGCCAGACGGCCAGGCGCAACGCCTCCCAAGGCGCCAGCCGGGTGAGAAACGCGGCCAGCATGCCGGTCAGCACATCGCCCATGCCCGGCGCGCTCAAGGCCGGATTGCCGGTTTGATTGCGCAAGGTGGTGCCATCGGGGCGCGCCAAAACCGAGCCAGCGCCTTTCAGCACCACGCAGGCATTGAAGGTCGCGGCCAGTTCCTGTGCCGCCTGTTCACGGTTGGACTGGATGGCTTGCAGGGGGGCGTCGAGCAAACGGGCGGCTTCTCCCGGATGCGGTGTCAGCAGGGTCGGTGCGCTCCGCATGGCGCAGAGGCGTGCGAGATCCTTGCGTTGAGCCAGCGCATTCAGCCCGTCCGCATCCACCAGCAGGGGGGCGTTGTGGCGCAGCGCGGCCGCGATCAGGTCATGGGCAGCGTGGGTCTGGCCCAGCCCCGGCCCGATCGCAAGCACTGTCAGCCCGGGGTCGGCAATCAGCCTGGCGGGCGGCGCAAACATCAGTTCCGGTGCGTTGAAATCGACGTGCAGGGCGTCGGCCAGCACTCCCAGCGTGACCAGCCCCGCGCCGCATTTCAGCGCGGCCCGCCCCGCCAGCAGCGCCGCACCCACCATGCCGGGCGCCCCGCCGACAATGCCGACGCGTCCAAACTGGGCCTTGTGGCTGTCGTGCGGGCGGGCGGGAAGCAGGGGCGGTTTCATCGGTGTCCTTCGTGGCGGCCACGGAATGATAGTCGCCGGAAGGAAGGCCCGTCATGAAAAATGGGGTATGCCTGCGTTGTGCACGCAAGCAAACCCCAAACACACATCTTGCATGGCGTTTAGCGCTGCCGCGCTGTCGCTCCTCAACGACAGCGCGTCAGCGGTGAGTCAGTGGCTCGCCTTAACGCCGCCCTGCCAGATTGCGCGCCAGAGTGGAGCCGAAATGGATCTGCTCCAGCTCAGCCTCCTGCGTGGACTCGTTAGCCACGTCAGGCTTTGGGGTGTGCGTAGCGGTTTCCGGCAGCTTGGCCAGGCTGGGGCCGGAAGAAAGCCGTTGCACATCCCCGGAAAGCGTGCCGCCTTCCTCGATCATCATTGCGCCATAGCGGATCACGCCGGTGACCTTGCCGGTGGCATAAATCACCAGCCGCTTGCGTGCCGTCAGATCGCCTTCAAAGGTGCCGCGCACTTCCGCCACGTCGATTTCGGCCTTGCCCGCAAACACGCCACCCTCGGCGATGCGGATGTCGCGGCTGTTCATCGACGCTTCGACGCGGCCTTCCACCACCAGGATTTCGCAATCGGTGATTTCCGAACCCTTCAGCTTGATATTCGGCCCGACGATGAGTTTGCTGCCTTCTTCGTTGCGCGCGTACTGGGCGGCTTCCTGCGGCAACTCCTCCTTGGCGACTTCAACGGCTTCAACGGTTTTGGCCGCCTCGACCACCTTGGTGGCTTCGGCCGGTTTGTTCGGGTAGCCCGAATGGGTCGTCTTGGTTGCGTCGGTTTTTGATTGGCTGGAATGACTGGGTTGCATGAAGGATTTGAGCATGGGATGGGTCTCTCTCGATTCTGGGTTGTATAACGCTCTGGCGTGGTTGCGCCCGGACCTGGGCACACCAGCCAGATAGCAATACGCGCGCCAGCACTGAAAACCTGTTTATAAACAGGCACGTACAAAATTGGCTCGGGGTGCGGAAGGACAAAAACCGCGAAAAACGTCGCTGAATGGCGACGTCCAGTCGAGCGGTTTTTGAAAATCACTCGATAAAACATGGGCTTGGGCCATTTTTTGCGTGTCGCCAGATCGCGACAGGCGCTTTGGCCTCAGTGACATCGCTCAGGCTGCTCGTGCCTTCACGAAAGACGCATCGATCAGTCCGCCGTTTCAGCCAGCAGCGCCTGATAGACCGCAAGGTCGGCCGCTGAATGACAGCAGAAAATGACTTCGCGGAGGGCGGGGAACGCCGGCACCGCGGTGCGCACCGTTGACACCGCAATCCGTGCCGCGAATGCGACCGGATAACCGTAGACCCCGGTGCTGATGCTGGGGAACGCCAGGGTGTGAACGTCTTGCTGCGACGCGACCTCGAGCGCGCGCCGGTAGCACGAGGCCAGCATATTCGCCTCCCCGTGATTACCACCGTGCCACACCGGGCCCACCGTGTGAATGACGAACCGCGCCGGCAGCTGGTAGCCCTGCGTGAGCTTGGCGTCGCCCGTCTGGCAGCCGCCGAGTTGGCGGCATTCGGCCAGCAATTGCGGTCCGGCAGCGCGGTGGATCGCACCGTCCACCCCGCCGCCGCCCCGGAGTGACGAGTTGGCGGCATCGACGATGGCATCCACCGCGAGTGTCGTGATGTCGGCCTGAATGGCGTGCAGGATGGCTGGCATGCTAATGGTCCCTCAATCAAGGTGGGTGCGCTGCTTCAGCAGATGCGGATTAAACCGGCCCGTTCAGGCTTTTGTCTTCAGCGTGGCGGCTTGCACTCATACCGTTCCACGCAGCGCCCCCCGGCTGACACTCTCACCATCCCCGGGGCGCAGCGACCAGAACGACAGCGACGACAGGGCGGTCAGGCCGCCCAGCGTCAGAAAGGCGTAGTGCAGCGCCGTCGTCACCGCCGCGTGATCGGTCTGCGGCAGGTCGCCCAGATACCAGCCGGCGACCAGCGAGCCGCAGGCCAGCCCGAAGCTCATCGACATCTGCTGCATCGAACTCGAGATGGTGCTGGCCATGCTCGAATCGGGCGTGTCGATATCGGCAAAGGCCATCGAATTCATGCTGGTATATTGCAGCGAATTGAAGAAGCCCATCGCCAGGCTCAGCAGCACGATCAGCCCGATCGGCGTGGCCGGGTTCACCAGCGTGAAGAGGCTGACCACGGCGCCGATCATCACCGTATTCACGATCAGGATGCGCCGGTAGCCAAAGCGCGCCAGCACCCGCGAAGAGATGAACTTCATGAACATGGCCGCCGCAGCGGCAGGCATCATCAGCAGGCCCGCCTGCCACGCCGGCATCCCGAGGCCGAGCTGATAGAGCAGCGGCAGCAGAAACGGCATGCCCCCCACCCCCAGCCGCGTGATGAAGCCGCCCATCACCGACACGCGAAACGTGCGCACCCGGAACAGCGCCAGCCGCAGCAGCGGATGCGCCGTCTGACGGGCATGCCAGCCATATGCGGCCAGCAGGCTGAGGCTGAGCACCAGCAGCAGGGCCGCTGCGGTCGCGTCGAGCTGATGCTCGCCAAAGACTTCCAGCAGCCAGGACAGCAAGGCCGCGCCGCTGCCGAACAGCAGCAGGCCGACGACATCCAGCGGGCGCCGCGACTCGCCGTGGTAATCCGGCATGTAGCGGTGCGCCAGCCACAGCGCCATCAGCCCCACCGGCACGTTGATGAAAAAAATGTAGTGCCACGAGAACCAGTGAACGATCAGCCCGCCGACGGTGGGGCCGAGCAGCGGCCCGATCAGCGCCGGGATGATGACGAAGTTCATCGCCCGCAGCAGTTCCGCCTTGGGAAAGGTGCGGATGATCGCAAGTCGCCCCACCGGCATCATCATCGCCGCGCCTACGCCCTGCAGAATGCGCCCCGCCACCAGCATCGGCGCGTTCTGCGCCAGGCCGCACAGGATTGAGGCAAAGGTGAAGAGCGCAATCGCGATGCTGAACACGCGGCGCGTACCGTAGCGGTCCGCCATCCAGCCGCTGACCGGGATGCACACCGCCAGGCTCAGGATGTAGCTGGTCACCACCGCCTTCAGGCTCAGCGGCGTCACCTGGAGCCCTTCGGCAATCGCCGGCACCGCCGTGTTGACGATGGTGGTATCGAGTCCCTCCATGAACAGCGCCACGGCCACGACCCAGGGCAGGTAGGTTTTGACCGTGGACAGGTTCATGGGTGCGGGTGGCGGATCGGCGGTGATGGGCTTCACAGTTTACGTGCAGGAAACCCTGGCGCTAAAACGACAGCAACCTGCGGCTGAAGATCCCGGTTTCGATCGCTTACGACAACGACCCGGAACGGACCCTGCTGGCGGCGCCTGTCGAGGCAGGGCTAAATTTTGGGCCGTTTGGATCGCTATACATCCGGCGTGCGTGGCAAAAGCCATGCGTGAGCCTGAGGCGCAAGCTGGGACGCGGCGCCTCGATCAGGCCCCGCTCTACTGGTTGCGCCGGGGATGCTGTCCACCCAGCCATGACAAACTTTGAGCGAGCGCACGATGACCCGAGTCCCAGACGATCGATCTTCCCAGGCCGGCAAGGCAGAGCCGGCCCCGCGTGAAGGTGGCGTGCTGACGCTGGACCAGATCAAGCTGGCTATCGGCGACGCCATCCAGCTGCAGTTCCAGTCCGATGTCGAGCCGTCCCGCAGCTTCGTCACCCTGATCGGTTATCTGGAAGGCCAGAGCGTCGTCGTCACCACGCCCATCATCAATGGCAGCATGATGCTGGTGCGCGAAGGACAGGATTTCGTGGTTCGCCTGTTCAGCGGAAAAAGCGCCTACGCCTTCACCACCAGCGCAAAGCGCGTGACCAACACGCCTTACCCCCATCTGCATCTTGCCTACCCCAAAGAGGTGCGCGGCATGGTGATTCGCGGCAGTTCGCGCGGGCGCACCCACATCATCTGTCACGCCACGGCCGAAGGCGGCCGCGGGGTCGCGTGCATCGCGCGCGACATCAGCGTCGGGGGCGCGCTGATCGCCGCCAGTGAAAAAATTGGCGAGACCGGCAACCTGCTCACGCTGAAGTTGCGCGTCAAGGTCGGGGCCGCCGAGCACGTGCTGGCCTTGAACTGCAAGATTCGTTCGGTGAATGCCTCGCGCCCCACGGCGGACGAAAAGCCTGCCGTCCTGCACGGGCTGTCGTTTGAAGAAGTGACCAGCCAGGACACGCTGGTCATCTCAACCCTGCTCTACCAGAACATGATCAGCGCGCAGGAGTCGGAGATCCAGGCGGGCAGCTCATCGCGAAGCTGACCTCTTTTGGGGCAGCCTGTCGTCGCGGGCATGGCTACAGGCTGGCCCGGCTGCGCTTTCGGTGCTATAGTTTTTAGCACACACCGCCCGGGCTTTGGCCCGGGCGGTTTTCATTTTGTGCCTTGCAGCAGGAGACCGCCATGGTAATCACGACCCGTCCCACCATCACCGTATCCGAGCGCGATCTGGATCGTCTCGAAGCCATGCTCGCCAGCCTGTCAAACGATCAGCCCGGTGCGGATGCGCTGCGAGAGGAACTCGACCGCGCGCAGATCACCCGCGCCGAAGCGATGCCGCCCGACGTCGTGACGATGAATTCCTGCATCCGCTTCGTGGTCGAACCGGCAGGCAGGGAAGTGGAAGCGACATTGGTGTATCCGCGTGATTTCACTGGCAACCCGGACCAGCTGTCGGTTGCTGCGCCGGCTGGCATCGCGGTACTGGGTCTCGCAGTCGGCCAGCAGATCGAATGGCTTGCGCCAAACGGGCAGACCGTGCGCGCACGCATCCTCGATATTCCCTATCAGCCCGAACGCGCCGGCGATTACCTGCTCTGAGCGCGGCCAAGCATTAGGGACGCGAATCAAACGGGCGCAGGCTGATGATGCGACTTGCTCTGCCACGATCAACAAAGGCCACGTGCCCCCACTTGTCGTAATAACAAAGGGTTTAGCCTGGATTTCCTGCGAGGCGGGCCTGTTTCAGCGAGGGTGCCCGAGCTTAGTGCGCGGGCTTTACACAGGCAATTTCAAGTTCACGTGCCCGTGCGTCGAGACGTTTATCCCGCGTCCAAAGCCGGGCGCCTTCAGTCAGGGCGGTCGCAGTCAACAAATGTGCATCGATCCGATGCCGCGCCCCATCAGGCTATGGCGTTCGATAAAGAACAACACCTCCTGCTCCTGCGCCACCAGTGCCTGCGGCAAGGCGGCCAACAGCCCCAGAATCTCGGCACGCGCTTTCAATTGCCCGCACGCCAGTTCGCCGATCACGAAGGGGTGGCTGAGCACCAGACCGGTTTCCAGAACCGAAGCCCCCTGCGCATTGCCTTGCCGCAGGTGGTCGATCCAGACAGACGTATCCAGCAGGATCACGACGCGCTGTCGCTGCGGCGTCGGGGGACAGGCTTCAGTTCAGGTTCGCTGCCGCCTAGCCGTGCCAGCCGCCGTGCACTCTCAATTGGCTCTGTCTAACGTCTGACACGGCGTGAACAAACACAAACCTAGCGATCTGCGGGAGATTCACTCGCCCAAACGCGCAGCATGGATGTCCGTTTCGAGGAACCGGGTCATGTCATCGCACACCTGCGCCGAATTCATGATGAAGGTGTGCAGGGCTGGCACCTGGACTACCTGCGCGGCAAACCCGCCGGTGGCTTCGGACAAGCAGAGAATCCCATCGTTGGCCTCCATGCCGAAGGGCAGCCAGGCGGCGCGCGGGCCGGCAACGCCCGCATAGATCCGGGTTGGAACCGCTGGCATCGGCAGCCCTTGCATGAACGCGTCCTGCGCCAGCAATTGCCCCATTTCGCCCATCAGCCATTGGTAAGGCCAGAACCGCGAAAAGAACCGGGCGGCCTTGCAGGCAAGTATCGGCGGCGCCAGGAATAGGCAGGCGGATGGCGCCCGGTTTTCCAGTTGGCCGAGCGCCGAGCGGATGATCACCGTCCCCAGGGAATGGCCCACCAGCGCGTAGTGCGTCGTGTCGACCCGGCGCCCGATCAGCTTCACCAGGCGTGCGGTCGCCCCCTGCAGGGTTTCAAACGTCGGGGAATAGCCAAACAGGATCGGATGGTGGCCGGCCCGTCGCAAGCGCCGGCGCAGCCGCAGCATGGAGAGCGGGGTTCTTCCCATGCCATGGATGAGGATCAGATCCATCGATTCGTTTGGATGCACCGGTCAGTTCGCCGCTTCAGCCAGCAGTGCCGGGTAGAGCAAGGGGGATGGCAAAAAGCAAGACCTGATCCCGTGGATTATGTGTCGTAGTCGTTTGTTCCAGTTATCTTTGCATGAGAGTAGCTAGGTGGCTGTGGCTTTCGTGTCGAACTCATGGATCAAACAGTCAATCGCCGTGATCAATACTGATGAAAGAAGCTGCCATACATCAAGCGTATAGTCCCCGTCGACGGAGACCTTTTCACCGACCTTGAAGCGCGCAAACTGTCCTGCCTTTTGAAGGTAGATTTTGTTAGCGACGCCTGCGTTGTGCACAAAAAGGTCGCGCGTTGCTTTTGCTTCAGTGATGCTTCCTAAATCAGCGTCGGAAACCGTGCACTTGGACACGAGGCGTTCAAGGTACGTGAACCAGTCGCCAACACTCTTGTATTTGATCTCGTTCAACTCCCTTTCAATTAGGTTGGAAATGATTTCATCCTTTGTATTGGCGGCAACTATCACGGAGTATTCAATTTGCCGTTTGCCGGGCAAGCGCAAAGGCTGATCGGTTAGTAGGAGGCGCAGCATATCGAAGAAGAGGTGTTCGAATAGTGCGACCTGATGTTGATGTACAAGGGAAAGGAAGTGTTTGTCTCTAGCTTCTTCGAAAATTGTAGCCAGCCCTAGAGCATTCACTACGTTATCTGGTAGTCCAATTGAGTGGGCAAAATTTGAATAGCTGACGACAAATCTCGCATTCTCTGGAAGAGTTTTTGCGTGTTCGAAGGCAAACTGATAAGCGAGAGTGGTAAAGGCTTTAAATTCCATTACCTCACAAAACTCGTTCACTACGCGTTCGCGTAAAGACTTCAAAGCATTAACGAGCAACTGGTCACCTCAATTTGGTTGGCTTACGTTAATTCAACGGTGAAATTGCCACACAAGTAGCTCAGCCCAGCTGCTTGTACTTCCGATACCACTCCACCCACTTCCCAATCCCATACTCCAGCGTCGTCGCCGGCTTGAATCCCGTATCACGCACCAGCTCGTCGATATCCGCGTAGGTCGCCTGCACGTCGCCGTCTTGCATCGGCAGGAAGTTCTTTTTCGCGGTCTGGCCGAGCGCGGCTTCGATGGTGCCGATGAAGTCCATCAACTGCACCGGGGTGTGGTTGCCGATGTTGTAGACGCGGTAGGGGGCGTGGCTTGATGCCGGGTCGGGGTTGGCGTGGTCGAAATCGGGGTTGCCCTGCGGGATGCGGTCGAGCACTTTGACGGTGCCGTCGGCGATGTCGTCGATGTAGGTGAAGTCGCGCATCATGTCGCCGTGGTTGAAGACGTCGATGGTGCGGCCTTCGAGGATGGCGCTGGTGAACAGCCACGGCGACATGTCGGGCCGGCCCCACGGGCCGTAGACGGTGAAGTAGCGCAGGCCGGTGGTGGGCAGGCCGTAAAGGTGCGAGTAGGTGTGCGCCATCAGCTCGTTGGCCTTTTTGCTGGCGGCGTACAGGCTCACCGGGTGGTTGACCGGGTCGTGGGTGGAGAACGGGATCTTGGTGTTGGCGCCGTACACGCTGGACGAGCTGGCGTAGACGAAGTGCTTGACGCCGTGGTGGCGGCAGCCTTCGAGCAGGTTGGCGAAGCCGACGATGTTGGACTGCACGTAGGCGTGCGGGTTCTTCAGCGAGTAGCGCACGCCGGCCTGCGCGGCGAGGTTGATGACGGCGTCGAAGTGGCCTTCTGCGAACAGGTCTTCCATCACCATGCGGTCGGAGATGTCGACCTTGAGGAAGCGGAAGTTGGGGTAGGGCTTGAGCTGTTCCAGCCGTGCGAGTTTGAGCGCCGGGTCGTAGTAGTCGTTGAGGTTGTCGATGCCGACCACTTCGTCGCCACGCTTGAGCAGGATTTGTGCGACGTGCATGCCGATAAACCCGGCCGCGCCGGTGAGCAGGATTTTCATTGTTTCGCCTCCAGAAAGTGGCGCCGAGTTTAGCACCCGACAGCGGATGGTCTTCGGCTTGGGCACAAGCACTCGGCGCTTGCAGCTATGGGCGCAGGCGGTGCCCCGCTTACAATCCGCCGATGTCCACTTCCCGCCTGATTTTCGACTGGACGCTCTATCGGCTGGCTCTGCTGCTGGTCGCGCCGCTGATTCCGCTGCGGCTGCTGTGGCGCGGGCGGCGCGAGCGCGGCTATCTGCAACACTGGGACGAACGGCTGGGATCGGGTGGGGTGCCGACCGGCGCGTTGTGGGTCCACGCGGTGTCGGTGGGCGAAATGCGCGCGGCGCAACCGCTGATCGCAGCGTTGCGCGCCGCGCATCCCGATGCGCCGGTTCTGCTCACCTGCATGACGCCGACCGGGCGCGCGACGGCCGAGTCGCTGTACGGCGATTTCGCCCGCATCATTTATCTGCCCTACGACTATGCGTGGCTGGTGCGGCGGTTTGTGCGGCGGGCGCAACCGCGCGTCGGCATCCTGATGGAAACCGAGCTGTGGCCGAACCTGGTTCACGCGGCGGCACGTGAGAAGGTGCCGCTGATGCTGGCGAATGCGCGCCTGTCCGAGCGCTCGGCGCGCGGCTATGCACGGTTGCCGGCGCTGGTGCGTGCGTGCCTGCAACGGATCGCCGTCGTGGCCGCGCAGACGGAAGCCGATGCGGCGCGGCTGGAAAAGCTGGGCGCGCGCACGCCGCAGGTCACCGGCAATCTCAAATTCGACATCACGCCGCCGCATGCGCAACTCGAGCGCGGCGCTGCGTGGAAAGCGGCCTGGGGCGCGCGCCCGGTCCTGCTGGCGGCGAGCACGCGCGAAGGCGAGGAAGCGCCGTTGCTGCGCGCGTTTGCCGACGCCGCGCCAGCCGGGCTGCTGCTGCTGCTGGTGCCGCGCCATCCGCAGCGTTTCGACGCGGTGGCGGATTTGGTCGAGGCAGCGGGCTTGCCGTATCAGCGGCGCAGCGCGCTCGACGCTGCGCCGCTGAACCCGCAGACGCGGGTGCTGCTGGGCGACAGCCTCGGCGAGCTGTTCGCCTATTACGCGGCGTGCGATGTGGCGTTTGTCGGCGGCAGTTTGCAGCCGCTGGGCGGGCAAAATCTGATCGAGGCAGCGAGCGTGGGGCGGCCGGTGCTGGTGGGGCCGCACACGTTCAATTTCGAGGAGGCGACGCGGCTGGCAATCGAGGCCGGGGCGGCGCTGCGGGTGAACGACGCGGCCGGGCTGATGGAAACCAGCCTGCGTCTGCTGGCAGATGAGCCCACGCGCGCGCGCATGGGTGAGGCGGGGCGGGCGTTTGCCGCGCGCCATCGCGGTGCGGCGGCGCGGGTGGCGGGGCTAGTGCCCTTTAGGGTGCTGGTGCCCAAGCCGTAGGCTGTCCGGGTGCTTGTGCCCTTTGGGTGCTTGTGCCCTTTTAGGGGGCTAGTGCCCTTCTAAGTGCTTGCACCCAGGCCGCAGGCAGCCGGGGTCTTATTCCGCGACGGGTTTCAGGTACTGGTCGATGGCGGCCAGATCGGCAGGGCTGAGGCTGCCGTCGGCGGCCCTGAGCGACAGGGCCGACAACAGATACGCATAACGCGCGCCGGCCAGATCGCGACGGGCGGACAGCACCTGCTGTTCGGCGTTCAGTACGTCGAGGCTGGTGCGCACGCCGACCTCCAGGCCGAGCTTGGTCGAATCGAGCTGCGCCTGGGTTGAAACCAGCGCCTGTTCCAGCGCCCGCACGCGGGCGACGCCGCTGTTGACGTTGAGCCAGGCCTGGCGTGCTTGCAGGCTGGCGTCGCGGGTGGCGCCTTCCAGATCCTGGCGCGCTTTTTCCTGGTTGGCGACCGCTTCGCGCACGCGCGAGTGGGTCAATCCGCCCTGGTAGATCGGCAGGTTGAGCTCGACGCCGACGCTGGCGGTGCGGGTATCGAGCTGCGTGGTACCAAAATTCTGCCCGTTGTTGATGGTGTAACCGGCGACGGCATCGAGCGTGGGATAGTGGCCGGCACGGGTGCGTTCGATCTCCTGATCGGCGATGGCTTTGGTGAGGCGCTGGATTTCGGCTTGCAGGTTGCCTTTGCCGGCGCGTTCGGCCCAGTCGTCGATGCTGCTGGGTTCGGCCCGCAGCACGGTGTTGCCGATCAGCGCATCGATCGCGCCGGGCGGTTTGCCGATGAGCTTTTCCAGCGCGCGCTGACGGATGTTGAGATTGTTCTGCTCGGCGATTTCCTGCGCGACCGCGAGGTCATAGCGCGCCTGTGCTTCGTGGGTGTCGGTGATGGTGGCGGTGCCGACTTCGAAGTTGCGCTTGGCGGCGGCCAGCTGTTCGGTGATGGCGGATTTTTGCGCGTTGATGAAGGCGATGTTGTCCTGCGATTCCAGCACGTCGAAGTAAGCCTGCGCGACGCGCAGGATCAAATCCTGCTCGGCCAGCCTGAACTGCATGTCGGCGATTTTGGTCTGGTTTTTGGCCTGTTCGTACTGCACGAGATTCTGTTTGCGAAACAGTGGCTGTGAGGCATTGATGCCGAGCCCGTTGGAGTCGTATCGCGCATCGCCGCCGGGCAAGCTGGAAGTGACATCGTTGTAGCGCACGTTGCCGTTGAGGTTCACCTGCGGCAGCAAGCCTGCGCGACCCTGCACGGCTTTTTCCTGGCCGGCCTGCGAAGCGGCGCGTGCAGCCGCATATTGCGCATCGTAGGTCTGCGCGTCGCGGTAGACGTCGGTCAGGTTGGTGGCCTGGGCAACGGGTGCAAAAGCCATCGCGAGGGCAAGAATCAACGGCTTGAATTGCATGATGGATCCAGTCAAGGGAGGGGTGCGTCAGTAGCGGGGCATGGCCGGGTCGACTTCGTCGGCCCACGCGGCGACACCACCGGAGAGATTGATGACATCGTCGAAGCCGACGGTTTCAAGATAGCGGGCAGCGTGATAGCTGCGCACGCCATGATGGCAGATGACCACGGTTTCGGCGTCTGGGTCCAGTTCCTGGATGCGCCCGGGCAGTTCGCCCATCGGAATCAGCACGGCGCCGGGAATGCTGCATAGCGCGGCTTCCCAGGGTTCGCGCACATCGAGCAGGGTCGGGGTGTGGCCGGCCTGCAAATGGGCGGCGAGTTCGGTGGGGCGGAACTGGCGCATGATCAGAACACGAAGGCGATGGGTTGCGGGGCGTTGACCAGTTCGGTCACGCAGGTTTCAAACAGCGTCACGCTGCGAAATGCGCCGGGCGCGGTGCAGGTGATGAGCTGCGCCTGCATCACGGGCGCGCTGCCGATGATGGCGAACAGCCGCCCGCCGGGCCGCAGCAAGTTGCGAAACGCGCCCGACAACAAGGGAGTCGAGCCGGTCAGGACAATGACATCGAAGTCGCCATCGTTCGGCCAGTCGCGCGCGGCGTCGGCGACGTGCAGCGCGACATTTTCGATCCCGTGAGCGCGCAGTTTGTGGCCGGCGGCAGCAGAGAATTCAGGGTCGATTTCCACCGACACGACTTCGGCGGCGTTCATCGCCAGCAGTGCCGTGAGGTAGCCGCTGCCGGTGCCGATTTCCAGCGCCCGGTCGGTGGGGCGAATCGCCAACTCCTGGATCACGCGCGCTTCGAGTTTGGGCGTCCACATGGCCTGGCCGTGACCGAGCGGGATTTCCATGTCGACAAAGGCGAGCGCGCGGTGGGCCTCGGCGACGAAGTCTTCGCGGCGAAGCTTGAACAAAAGATTGAGCACGTCCTGATCCAGCACGTCCCAGGGGCGGATTTGCTGTTCCACCATGTTGTAGCGCGCCTGCTCGATGTCCATGTGTGTCCTTGCCCGAAAAATATTGCCAGAGAAGAAATTGCCAGGATGAAAATTGATTGACGGCTCAATAAGTTAGCCCACAAGTCGCCTTGCAATTATTCCACATTTCAGCTAACTTGAGCCGCTCGCCAGGGGTCTCCGGCTGCCCAGTACGCAGCATGGAGTGAGACATACCCTTTGAACCTGATGCGGTTGATACCGACGTAGGGAGGCCGCTTTAACAGCCTCCGTTTGTTTTCTAGCGAGGCTGATACAGCCTCCACTTTTTACTGGTGAGGCTGTCACACAACAGCCTCCTGCCTTATCTGGAGCGCACCATGAATGCCACCCCCAAGTTTCTCGCCGCTGACGCCCATGTCGATGCGCTCGCCGTTCAGCCCTTGCCGAATTCACGCAAGATTTACGTCGAGGGCAGCACGCCCGACATCCGCGTGCCGATGCGCGAAATCAGCCAGGACGATACGCCGACCAACCTCGGCGGCGAAAAGAACCCGGCCATTTTTGTGTACGACTGCTCGGGCCCTTACAGCGACCCGGCTGCCAGCATCGACATCCGCAAAGGTTTGCCCGCGCTGCGTACCCGCTGGATCGAGTCGCGCGGCGACACCGAGGTGCTGGGCGACCTGAGTTCGGAATACGGTCGCCAGCAGGCCGCCAACCCCGAACTGGCCGGCATGCGTTTTCCTGAATTGGCCCGCACCCCGCGCCGCGCCAAGGCGGGCATGAACGTCAGCCAGATGCACTACGCGCGCCGCGGCATCATCACGCCGGAGATGGAGTTCATCGCCATTCGCGAGAACAACAACCGCGTCGCCTATCTGGAATCGCTGAAGCAGACCGGCCCGCTGGGCGAGAAGCTCGCCACGATGATGAACCGCCAGCACCCCGGCCAGCACTTCGGTGCCAGCCTGCAGAACGAAATCACCCCCGAATTCGTGCGCAGCGAAATTGCCCGCGGCCGCGCCATCATCCCCAACAACATCAACCACCCCGAATCGGAGCCGATGATCATCGGCCGCAACTTCCTGGTGAAGATCAACGCCAACATCGGCAACTCGGCGTTGGGTTCCAGCATCCAGGAAGAAGTCGAGAAGATGACCTGGGCGATCCGCTGGGGCGGCGACACCGTGATGGATCTGTCCACCGGCAAGAACATCCACGAGACGCGCGAGTGGATCATCCGCAATTCGCCGGTGCCGATTGGAACCGTGCCGATCTACCAGGCGTTGGAGAAGGTCGACGGCCGCGCCGAAGAACTGACCTGGGAAATGTTCCGCGACACCCTGATCGAACAGGCTGAGCAGGGCGTCGACTACTTCACCATCCACGCCGGCGTGCTGCTGCGCTACGTGCCGATGACTGCCAACCGCATGACCGGCATCGTCTCGCGCGGCGGCTCGATCATGGCCAAGTGGTGCCTCGCACATCACAAGGAAAGCTTCCTCTACACGCACTTCGAGGATATCTGCGAAATCATGAAGGCCTACGACGTGGCCTTTAGCTTGGGCGACGGCCTGCGCCCCGGTTCGATCTACGACGCCAACGACGACGCGCAACTCGGCGAATTGAAGACTCTGGGCGAGCTGACCCAAGTGGCGTGGAAGCACGACGTGCAGGTGATGATCGAAGGCCCCGGCCACGTGCCGATGCAGCTGATCAAGGAGAACATGGACATCCAGCTGGAGCAGTGCCACGAGGCGCCGTTCTACACCTTGGGCCCGCTGACCACCGACATCGCCCCCGGCTACGACCACATCACCTCCGGCATTGGCGCCGCGATGATCGGCTGGTATGGCACCGCGATGCTCTGCTACGTGACGCCGAAGGAACACCTCGGCCTGCCGGACAAGGACGACGTGAAGGAAGGCATCATCACCTACAAGCTCGCCGCCCATGCCGCCGACCTCGCCAAGGGCCATCCCGGCGCGCAGATCCGCGACAACGCATTGAGCAAGGCGCGTTTCGAATTCCGCTGGGACGACCAGTTCAATCTCGGCCTCGATCCCGAAAAGGCGAAGTCCTTCCACGACGAAACCCTGCCCAAGGAGTCGGCCAAGGTCGCGCACTTCTGCTCGATGTGTGGCCCGCATTTCTGCTCGATGAAAATCACCCAGGACGTGCGCGAATACGCAGCGAAAGAAGGCCTCAACGAAGCCGACGCGCTGGCCAGGGGCATGGAAATCAAAGCGGTTGAATTCGTCAAGCAGGGTGCCGAGGTGTATCGCAAAGTCTGAGCACACCCACCTGATCAGATCGTTGCTTGTGTACCGCGCGCTATGCCGGCTAATCGGCATGCTGGCCTTTTTGTTTGGCACGCACGCCCTTGCCGCGCCGTTGTCGGTGCTTGCGGATGAGGTCTCGGCGATTGGCCTCTCCACCGGGTTTTTTCAAGAAACGGATGGCCGGCTCACGCTGGCCGAAGCGATGGCGGCCTACCGTGCAGGCAAGTTTGAGCCCGGTGACAGTCCGGTGCTGAATTTCGGTATCGGCGCAAAACCGGTGTGGATTCGCTTTGCGGTGAACAACCCGCGTGCGACCCCGGTGCCGAGACGGCTGTCGATCGAGATTGCCTGGCTCGATCAGGTCGACCTCTATTTGCAGCACCACGGCCAAACCGTTGCCACGGCGCGCGTCGGTGACCTGCAGCCCTATTCGCAGCGCCCGTTCGCAAGCCGCTATTTCGTGGTGCCGCAGGTCTTTGCCCCGGGCGTCAGCGAGGTGTTCATCCGCATCGAAACGCCTGACCCCATGGTGGTGCCGATTTACCTGCTGAGTCCGGAAGCCTCGCAGGTGCGGCAGACGCAGCAGGAACTCAGCTACGGCATCGTCTACGGTTTCCTGCTTGCGCTGATGGCCTACAACGCCATTCTCTATTTCAGCCTGCGCAGTTCACGCTACCTGCGCTATTCACTCTATCTGGCGATGTTCCTTGCCATGAACGCCGCCTACACGGGCCACGGTTTTGCCTGGCTGTGGCCCGATTCGGTGAAGTGGCAGCAGTGGTCCAATCCCATCCTGATGCTGTCATTCGGTATCAGCGGCTTGCTGTTTGCCATCCGCTTTCTGGAACTGCGGGTGTATTTTCCCCGTGCTCGCCTGGCTGTCCTTGTTTTTTGCGCGGCATCCGGCGGCCTGCTGGGCATGGCCATGCTGCTGGGCAGCCAGACAGCCGCACTGCTGGTGGCGTTCAGCTTCGCGCTCCTGTTCTCCGTCCTCATGCTCGCGCTGGGCATCCTCTCGGTTCGTGCCGGCCAAAAACCCGCACGGTATTTTTTGCTTGCCGCCCTGGCCGCCATGGTCGGCGCCGTGCTGACGGCGCTGTCGACCTGGGGTTTCATCCCATACAACAGCTGGACCTTCCGCGCGGTGGAAATCGGCATGCTGATCGACGCCACCCTGCTGGCGCTGGCGCTCGCCTGCCAGATGCGCGCTGGCCAGGAACAACGCCTGCGCGCCGAGCGCCTGGCGCAGCAGGATCCGCTGACCGGGCTGAACAACCGGCGTGCGTTCTACGACAAGACCAGTCCGTTGTGGGCGCATGCGGTTCGCCATGGCCACCCCGCCTCGGTCATGTTGCTCGACATCGATCAGTTTAAGCAGGTCAACGACGTCCATGGCCATGCCTTCGGCGACGAAGTGCTGAAAGTCGTGGCAGAGGCACTCAGGCAGATCGTCCGTCAGGACGATGTGCTGGCGCGCTGGGGCGGCGAGGAGTTCATCGTGTTTCTGCCCGAAACCGGCACGCGTGAAGCGACCGTGCTGGCAGAGCGGCTGCGTGTGGCCATTTCAGGCCTGCGCATCCCGCATAAATCCGATGTAATCACCGTCACCGCAAGCTTTGGCGTGGCGCAGAAGGCTGGTCAGCACGCGACGCTGGATGCGCTGATCGCCTCGTCTGACACGTGCCTGTATCAATCCAAGCAGCAAGGCCGGAATCAGGTCACTGCCAGCCTGGCCGAGTACGCATCGGCTGCGTAGGTGCAGCAGGGTCGTCAAAAAGGGGTCACCTGCCCCGCGTATAATCCGCGGGCGCATCCGGCGGGTGCGCCTTTTTTTATCCATGAAACCTTGTCATGACCGACCCTACCCAACTGTTGTACGCATTGATCCTCGGCCTGGTTGAAGGCGTCACTGAATTCCTGCCGATTTCCAGCACCGGGCATTTGATCATCGCGGGGCAGCTGCTCGGGTTCAATGGCGAAAAAGCCAAGGTGTTCATGATCGCGATCCAGCTGGCGGCGATTTTTGCGGTGGTGTGGGAATACCGGGTGCGGCTCGGACATGTGGTGGCGACGCTGCACCGCGAGCCGGCGTCGCAGCGGCTCGCGATCAATCTGATGGCGGGCTTTTTGCCGGCGGCGGTGCTGGGGTTTCTGTTCTACAAGCAGATCAAGTTTTATCTGTTCAACCCCATCGTGGTGGCGTCGGCGCTGGTGATTGGCGGGGTGCTGATTTTGTGGGCGGAGCGCCGCAAGCACGTGATCACGACCGAGGGCATCGACGAACTGACCTGGCGGCGCGCGCTGGCGGTGGGCTTTGCGCAGGCGCTGGCGATGATTCCCGGCACCTCGCGTTCGGGCGCGACGATTATCGGCGGCCTGTTTCTCGGGCTGTCGCGCAAGACGGCGGCGGAGTTTTCATTCTTCCTTGCCATCCCCACCATGTTTGCGGCGACGGCCTACGACCTTTACAAGAACTGGCGGTTATTCGACATCCACGACGTGCCGCTGTTTGCGGTGGGCGGCATCGCAGCCTTCATCAGCGCCTTGATTGCGGTGCGCACGCTGATCAAGTTCGTCAGCCGCCACGACTACACGCTGTTCGCCTGGTACCGCATCGTGTTTGGCGGCGTGGTGCTGGCGACCGCTTACTTTGGCCTGGTGGACTGGAGCGCGGTGCACTGAAGAATCAGGCTGCAGCCAGCGCCTGCCTGGCTTCGGTTTCCAGCTGGACCTTGAGTTCGCCCGGCAGCTCGAGTTTCTTCGCCAGTTCGTCGAGGTAGGCGCGTTCCATGAAGCTTTCGGTGTCCACCGCGAGCACGCTCACCAGATACATTTCGCTCGCCACTTCGATTGAGCCTGCAGCCGCTGCAACCTCGGCCGGGTCGAGCGGGCGCGCGACTTCGGCGTCGATCCAGCTGCGCAGTTCCGGTTCGCTGGCCAGCGCGCCGAGCTTTTCTTCGATCAGGCCGCGTTCGCGTGCGTCGATGTGGCCGTCGGATTTGGCGGCGGCGATCAGCGCTTTCAGTACGGCGCGGCTGTGGCTGTCTTCCGCAGCGGGCGCAGGCAGAAAGGCTGCAGGTTGGGCGGGCGGTGCGGTGGGCGCTGCCGCCTGGTTGCGCTGCCAGTTGCTGTAGGCGCGAAACGCCAGCGCGCCGAGTGCCGCCGCACCGCCGTATGCGACTGCCTTGCCACCGAACTTGCGTACCCGCTTGTCGCCCAGCAGCAGTCCCAGCACGCCGCCCGCCAGCATGCCGGTGCCGAAATTGGCGTAGCCGGGCTTGCCTTCGCCAGCGGCCGCATTGCCGGGCAGGTTGGACAGCAGGGACTGGCCGGAGCCGAGGAGCTGGTCGAGCAGATTTTTTGCGTTCATGGCGATCAAATCAAGAGGGAAGACCCGCACGAGACCGGCCGACGCAGGCTGAAGTTCCGCCGGTTTATTCCGGCTTGGGTGGATGTTTGTCGAGCTTGCGTTGCAATGTGCGGCGGTGCATTTTCAGCGCGCGCGCGGTGGCGGAGATGTTGCCGTCGTTTTCGCCCAGCACTTTCTGGATATGCTCCCATTCCAGCCGACCTACCGTCAGCGGTTCGACGCTGACTTCCAGCGTGGCATCGGGCTGGTCGCGCTGCAATGCGGCGAGGATTTCGTCGGCGTTGGCGGGCTTGGCCAGATAGTGCCGCGCACCCAGCCGTACCGCTTCGACGGCGGTGGCAATGCTGGCGTAGCCGGTGAGAACGACGATGGCGATATCCGGAAAGCGCTGCTTCAGCGCGGCGACGACCGTGAGCCCGGATTCGCCGGGCAGTTTCAGATCGACCACGGCATGGCTGGGCGCAAAGTGTTCGGCGATGGCCAGCGCGCCCGCGGCGTGATGTGCTCGTTCGACGCGGGCGCCACGCTTCTGCATCGCACGCGCCAAGGCGTCGGCAAAATCGGTATCGTCCTCAACGATCAGCAGGTTCATGGTGTGGGGCTCCAGGGCAGGTGAATGCGCACCAGGGTGCCGCCGCCCGTGCGTTCGGTGAGGGTGAGGGTGCCGCCTGCGCGCTCGAGTGTGGCGTGGGTGAGCACCAGCCCCATGCCCCAGCCCTGTCCCGGCTTGTCGCTGAACAGCACACGCCCGGCCTGCGTTTTTTGCGCGGCGGTAAAGCCGGGACCGCGGTCGGCGATATCGAGCCACAGGGCATCATCCGTCACCGTCGCGCCAAATTCGACGTCATGGGGCGAGACGTCGGCGGCATTGTTCAGCACATTCAGGATGGCTTGCTCCAGTCCTTCGGGCGGGGTGAATGCGCGCTGCGTCGGCGGCAGCATCGTATGCAAAGGCACGTCCGGCCGGATCACTTGCCAGTGCGTGACCAGCGCGGCCAGCCAGGTATCGAGCGGGGTGGCATGCGGCGTGCTGTCCTGCGCGCGCGCAGCGAGCTGGCTGAGGATGCGTTTGCATGCCTGTGCCTGTTTTTCAAGCAGCTGGCAGTCTGCGCCGATGTCGGGGTCGTTGGCGAATTCGATCGCGAGTTCGTGGGCGGTGGTCTGGATGGTGGCGAGCGGGGTGGCGAGCTCGTGCGCCGCCAGCGCGGCCTGGGTGCCGAGCGCGAGGATGCGTTCGTCCCGCAGCTGCTTCTCGCGCAATGCCGCCAGTTCACCATCGCGCGCGCGCAGCCCGGCATGCATGCGGGTGATGAAAAATGCGATCAGCGCCGCGCTGATCAGGAAGTTGAACCACATGCCGCCGAGGTGCATGCCGTAGGCGGCGACCGGGTCGGCGATGGCCAGCGGCTGGTACTCGAATAGCAGCAGCGCGTAGTAGCCGCCAGCCACCATTGCCAGCAGCCACACCCAGCGCGGGCGCAGGCTGATGGCGGCAATGATGATCGGCACCAGCATCAATGAAACAAACGGATTGGTGGCGCCTCCACTGAAAAAAACCAGCACCGCAAACGCGGTGAGGTCGACTAGCAGATGCGTCAGAAACTCCACCTGCGTAGCAGGCGCATCCTGGCGCAAGCGCCACACGGTGGTTAGGGTAAATGCACCGAGCAGCAGGAGCACCGCGCCCATCGGCAGCAACGGCATGGGGATGTGCAGCCCCCAGTGCAGCCAGGCCATGCCGGCTGCCCAGCCGGCGATCAGTATCCCGCGCAACACCAGCAAACGCTCCAGCAGGGCACGCGTGGGCAGGATGGACAGCAGGGTGGAATCGAGGGTGGACGGCATGGCGGCATTGTAATGCCCGGGCCACCCGGTGCTCCGGGCGGGAAACCCGGGCAGCGGGCTGCATGGCGCGGACCGGCTTTGCGTCAACGCCCTAGAACTTGACGTTCAGGCCGGCGTAGATCGAGCGCCCCATGCCCGGAACGGCGATGCCCCAGGCTGGGCGACCCGTCCCGATCCCCGGCGGCATGGTGATGCCCTGGCCGACGTAGGCCCCGCCGAGCGGGTAGTAGTAGAGGCGGTCGAAGATGTTTTCAATGCCGACGTCCAGCCGCACTTTTTTCCAGGCGTAGCTGCTGCGCAGGTTGAACAGGCTGTAGCCGGGGGTTTCGACTTCGTTGCGGATCGCGGACACATCGTTCTTGGCGTCGACCATCTGGACTTCTGCAATGTTGGTCCAGCCGCCGCGGCGTTGCGTAACCGACAGCGTCGCGTTAAGCGGCATCATGTTGTAGAGATTGTCGTCGGTGCCGCCCGTGGTTTCGCCGCGAACGTAGTTCAGCAGGCCGTTGAGCGTGAACCGGCCGAAGCGGGGGCTGTCCGCCAGCGGGGCATGGCCCGACACATCGATGCCGTAGAGCTGTGCGTCCTGATTGACGAATTTGAGGAAGACGAACTGGTTGGTTGCCGTCGTGTTGGTCAAGCGGCGCGCATTGATGTAGTCATCGACATAGGTGTAGTACGGCGTGATCTTCAGTCCCCAGTCCTGCTGCCGGGCGTCATGCCAGTCGAACGTCGCGCTCAGGGTATGGGCGATTTCAGGTTCGAGTTCGAGGTTGCCGACATAGCCGTTGCCATCCCCGGCCATATTGACCATGAGCATCGCCATGCCGCCGGTCGACCAGGTGTAGCGTTCGTAGAGGTTGGGCGAACGGGTCTTGCGGGCGAAGCCGAATTCGAGGGTTTGGGTTTTGGACGGCACATAGCGCGCCAGGGTCGTGAGGTCGAAATTGTTGTCGGTCTTCTCGCGGTCGGCAGAATTGAAGGCGGTTGCGTCGGCCGTGTAGCTGGCGTTATACCCCTGTACTTCGCCGGCATTCATGTTGACTCTTTCGTAACGCAGGCCGAGCTGGCTCAGCCACTGCGGGTTCCACTGCGCCTCCCATTCTGCAAACGCGGCAGTGCGGTCACGTTCGCCGTTATTGATGTTGAGGAAGGTATTGGGTGACATGCCACCGTTACCGGACGCCGGCCACCAGTCGTCGAGCCGATACTGCTGGAGCTCGCCGCCGACGCGCAACAGGTCGCGCGCAGACAGGGCGATCTCGCCCTTGACCACCGCGCCGGTGTTCTTGCCTTCGGTCAGCATCGGCATGCCGGGTGCGGGAATGGTTTGCCCGGGCCCCTGGTACCAGTACGCCTTGTCCTCCAGGAAATTCATCTCATGCTCGGTATGCTCGCGATACACCCGCGCTTCGAGCTTGCCCCAGTCGTATTGGCCCGTATAGCCGAGGTTGACCTGGGTGCTGGTGTTGTCGGTCATGTCCATGCGCTGGTTGGGATAGCCCTGATACGGAATGTGCTGATAGCCCAGCTTCAGATCAAGCAGATGATTCTCGTGACGCAGCGCAAAACCGAGCGACTGGTTGGTGGACTTGTACATCGTCGAACCAACTTCGTCGCCGTCCAGCCAGATCGGTGAGTTGTAGAGCGATGGCGGCGCATTGGTATACGCCAGCCCGGCCGGCTTGAAGTCGCCGCCCGCCGTGTAGTTGTCGGACTGCGCGGTTGAACCGCTGTAGGTCACGCTGAGGTTCTCGCCGGCCGCGGTGGCGGAAACATTGGCGCCGACCGCATGGCCGTTGCTGCGATAAAACGTGCCGACCTCGCCCTGCAACAGGGTGCCTTGCCCCGCCTTGGCGAATACCGGTTCGGCCGAATCGACCAGAATCGTGCCGCCAATGCTGTCGCCGCCCGAACTGACCGGTGCCAGTCCGGCGAACACGGTAGCCGTGCCGACGCGGGTCGGGTCGATGTAGGACAGCGGCGGGTTCATATGGTTGCCGCAGGCGGAAACCAGATCCATGCCGTCGACCTTGATGCGCAGGCGGTCATCGGCCAGGCCGTGAATCACCGGCAGGCTGGATACGCCGCCGGCGCCATAGACACTCATGCCGGGCACGTTTTTGAGCAGGCTGGCCGTATCGCTGGTGGCTGCGCGCAGGGGCTGCAAGTCGGCGGCATCCAGCGTCACGCTGCCGGGCTCGCCATCAGCCGGCTGCGAGCCCACCACCACCACCGTCATCATCGGCGTATCGGACGACAGGATGTCGGCTTCGGTCTGCGCGGCGGCGGGAATGCAGAAGGATGAAAGCGCGAGCGAAATGGCGAGGGAGAGCGGTTTCCGGCTGGGCAGCATGATGTTTTATCGGTTGTTGATTTGCTGCCGAGTTTAGGGAACTCGCGGCGGCGCGTGAATGTGGCAAATTGTCGCAAGTGGACGACGCGCTGGCCGTTCCCGCCTGCGGGCGCTACCCTGCGCTGTGACAATATGACGCATCGCATTTGGCGTGCGGATTGCCTATCGTTGTCCACCCCGCCGTTTTGATTTCGAGGAGAAGAACATGAAACTGAATACCCTGATCGTCACCGCCATCGCGGCGTGCGCCGCCCCTTCCACCTGGGCCGCGCAGGTCAGCGTCACCGACGCGTGGGCGCGCGCGACCATGCCGGGGCAGCCGGTGAGCGGTGCCTACATGAAAATCCAGTCGGATGCCGACGCGCGTCTGATCAGCGTTTCCAGCCCGCTGATCCCGCAGGTCGAGGTGCACGAAATGAAAATGGATGGCGACGTGATGCGCATGCGCGAAGTCCAGGCGCTCGACTTGCCCAAGGGCAAGACCGTTGCGCTTCAGCCTGGCGGCTTCCACATCATGCTGATGAATTTGAAGAAGCCGATCGCAGCGGGCGAGATCATCCCGCTGACGCTGGTGATCGAATCAGGCGGCAAGCGGCAAAACGTGGAAGTAAAAGCCGAGGCGCGCGCTGCAAGCGGCGGTATGCAGCACGCCCACTAAGCGGATCAATCAAGCGCGCGGCCGAAGATTGCGCCCTGCGCGCGCAGATCGTTCAGCAGCGCGCCGCCCGCTTGCACCAGCAGGGCGCGGTCGGGGTGGCGGCTTTCGTCGGCCACCTGTTGCAGCGCGGCGTGCCCACTTAGCTTGCCCGGCTCCAGCAGGGTCAGCAGGCGCGCGGTAAACGCGTTGATTTCGATGAATTGCACCTGGTCGGCAGCATCGCGAAACACCAGCAAATGGGTTTCGGCGGGCTGCGTCTTGCGGCGCGGCGCGATGCGGTGAACCGGCCAGTCGTAGCGCAGGTTGGCGAGCACCGGATTCAGCAGCGGCACGCCGTCGAGCAGATCGCCTGCCGCATCCACCGCGCAATCCACGCTGCGGTTTGAAACAGACAACACCAACTCGATCCATTCGTAATGCGCCAGCGCCAGAGTGAACGGCGGGTAGCCGCCGGGCGGCGTCCATTCGTTCTGCAGGAACTGGATGAACTCGTCCGGAATCTGGCGGAAATAGGGCGTGTGGCTGCGATGGGTGCGGAAAAAATCACGCACCAGCGCCGCCCATTTGCGCGTTCCCAGTACTTTGCGCAGCACCGGAAAACACGCCAGCAGAAAGCCTTCGAGGTTGTTGTACAGCAGCTCGGTGTAGATTTTCATGCGTCGCGCTTCGACGCCTGCCGGGCGCGGCTGTGCCTTGGGGTCGCGGATATGCGCGGTGAAGGCGATCTGGTAACGCTGGAACTCAGGAAGCGGCGGCGATTTTTGCATGGGGCGCATGGGCGGCCTGCAGGCGCGCGATCTGTTCGACTTCGTGCACCAGTTCGGCCAGCGGCGGAATGTTGAAATCGCGTTCCAGCAGCGTCGGCGCGACGCCGTGAATGCGGTAGGTGGCGTCGAGCAGCGACCATACCGGCTCGATCACGTCGGCGCCGTGGGTGTCGACGATCAGGTCGTCGGCTTCGTTGTAATGTCCGGCCATGTGCATATAAACGATGCGCTCGGTCGGCAGCGCGCGGATGAATCCGACGGCGTCGTAGCGCTGGTTCACGCTGTTGACGTAGACGTTGTTGACGTCGAGATGGAGGTCGCAATCGGCCTCGTCCAGCACTGCGCGGATGAAGCCGAGTTCATCCATGTCGGCCACCGGCGAGGGCGTGTAGTAGGAAGCGTTTTCGATCGCGATGCGGCGTTCCAGAATGTCCTGCGCGCGGCGGATGCGCGCAGCGACGTATTTCACTGCTTCTTCGGTGAAGGGAATCGGCAGCAGGTCGTACAAATGCCCGTCGTCCGAGCAGTACGACAAATGTTCGGTGTAAAGCGCGATGCCGTGGGCATCCATGAATTGCCGGGTTTTATGCAGCAGCATGTCGTCGAGCGGCGTCGGGCCGCCAAGCGACAGCGACAGGCCGTGGCAGACGAAGGGATAGCGTTCGGTGAAGGCGCGCAGATCGCGGCCATAGAGGCCGCCCATGTCGATCCAGTTTTCCGGAGCGAGCTCGAAAAAGTCGATGGCGTCGGGGACGTGGGCTTTCAGCGCGGGCAGCAGCTCGCGCCGAAAGCCCAGCCCAGCGCCAGAGGGGCGCAGGGAGGGCATTCGCGCTTACTTGGCTTCGGGGGTTGCGGGTTTGGCTGCGCCGCACTTGCCCTCGGAAGCCTTGGGCTTGGCTGTGCCGCACTTGCCTTCGCCACACTTGCCATCCTTCATTTTTTCGGCATTACCGCACTTGCCTTCCTTGGCCTTCATCTCGGCTTCGGTCTTGCCGCCGCACTTGCCTTCCACCGGCTTGGCGGCGTGATTGTCAGCCACTTGATAGCCGGAACTCAGGGCGGACAGCGCAAACGGGTTGCTCGCAGCGGTGGCGACGGGGGCGGCCAGGGCAGCGGCAAAAGCGGTACCGGCAGCGGCGGCGATCAGGGTTTTCTTGGACATGGTGTTCTCTCCTAACAGTAAAGTTTCAATCATTGAACTACGGGGACCGACCGGGGTCGGCGGGTTGCAAAGGGCTCCTTATGGGGCGAGCTTGTTCTGCAATTCGGTTGCGATGCGGCGCCGGGCCTCGGGGGGCAGCCCCGGCATCTCATCGTTCGCCGTCGTTTCCGTTCGAAACAGACGGCGCATGTCTTGTAGCTGTTGGGTAAAGCGCCTGCAGTTGGTGCAGATGGCCAGATGCAGCCGCATCGCCACCCGGTCGCCGATCGGCAGGCGCTCGTCCATGGCGCGGGAAGCACGTTCCGTTGTCTCCTTGCAGGTTGCCATCCATTTCATGCCGCACCGGCCTTCCCAAACCCATTCAGTTCCAGGCATTGACGCATGAATAGACGCGCCCGATGCAGCATTACCCAGCAGTTGGTCGGGGTGATAGCCAGTTCCTTACAAATTTCTTCGGTTTCCATGCCGGCCACTTCGCGCAGGCTGAACACCTGCGCCATCACGGGTTTCAGGCGGTCGGCGCATTCGTCGAGCACGCGCCGCAACTGGCTCAGTTCCACCTCGGTCTGCGGATTGCCCCAGGGGCGCAGCGGTTCGGCCCAGTGACCGTCCTGCTTGAACAGGCTGTCGACGGCTTCCTCGCCGTCGGCATCGCGCGGGATTTCGACTTCGCGCAACTGCCGCCGGATCAGGTCGACGATCTTGTGCTTGAGGATGCCGGTGAGCCAAGTGCGCGGACTGGCATCACCGGCGTAGCGCGCCTGCGCAGTCAGCGCGGCGAGCAGGGTTTCCTGCACCGCGTCCTCGGCCAGTGCGTCGGAGTGCAGCTGGCGGCGCGCCACGCGGAACAGGTAGTCGCCGTGGTCGGCCAGCCAGCGATGAGCGTCGAGTGTGTTCAAAAACAGTCTTCTTGCAATACGCCGGAACCGGCACTGTAGAGGCAGTCGCGCAATGCAACAAACCGGGGCTTGAAATCCCGGAGGCTTGCCTTACATCGGGTATATCCGTAACCCCACTCAATTTGAAGGAGGACAAGATGGCCAACATTAGCCGCTATGAACCCTATGAAGTAAGCGATCCGCTGGACAACCTGTTCCGGGGCTTCTTCCGCCCGGTGCAAATGGACAAGGACATGCCGCAGATTCGCATGGATGTGAAGGAAGATGAAAAGAGCTATGCGGTGCATGCAGACATGCCCGGCGTTACCAAGGATGACATTCACGTGACCATCGACGGCAACACCGTGTCGATCAGCGCCGAGGTGAAGAAAAATACCGAGCAGAAGGAAGGCGAAAAAGTGCTGCGGCGCGAGCGTTATTTTGGCCGTGTCAGCCGCAGCTTTGCGCTGGAACATGAGGTGGACGAAGCCACGGCCTCCGCCCGCTATCAGGACGGCGTGCTGGAACTGGTGCTGCCGAAGAAAACGGCGGCCAGCGCCAAGCGGCTCAACGTCCAGTAAACCTTGTCCGGGCGCAAAAAGGCGGCCGCGCGCCGCCTTTTGTTTGGCGTAAAATCCGCGCAGACTTTACCGGAGCTGCCATGACCACGTCCCATTCCGCTGCCGACAAGGCGCATATCCTGTCGGAAGCGCTGCCCTACATCCAGCGTTTTTACGACAAGACCATCGTCATCAAATACGGCGGCAACGCCATGACCGAACGCCACTTGATGGAGGCGTTCGCCAAGGATGTGGTGCTGCTGAAGCTGGTGGGCATGAACCCGGTGGTGGTGCATGGCGGCGGCCCGCAGATCGGCGACCTGCTGAAGAAAATCGGCAAGCAATCCGACTTCATCCAGGGCATGCGCGTCACTGACGAGGAAACGCTCGACGTGGTGGAAATGGTGCTCGGCATGGTCAACCAGGACATCGTCACGCTGATCAACAAGCACGGCGGCAAGGCGGTCGGTTTGACCGGCAAGGATGGCAATTTCATCCACGCGAAGAAAATGCTGGTGGCGAGCAAGGACAATTCCGACGAAATGCTCGATATCGGCCAGGTCGGCGAGATCACCAGCATCGATCCCGAAATCATCCAGGTGCTCGACGCGCGCGATTTCATTCCGGTGGTCGCGCCGCTCGGCACTGACAAGGAAGGCAATGCCTACAACATCAACGCCGATGTGGTGGCGGGCAAGATCGCGGGCGTGCTGCAGGCGGAAAAAGTCATATTCATGACAAACATTCCCGGCGTGCTCGACAAGGAAATGAACCTGCTTACCGGCCTCACCCCGCGTCAGGTCGACGAACTGATGGCCGACGGCACCATCACCGGCGGCATGATTCCCAAGGTCGGCTACGCGGTCGACGCGGTCAATAGCGGCGTCAAGACCGCGCACATCATCGATGGCCGGGTCGAACACGCGCTGCTGCTGGAAGTGCTGACGCCCGAAGGCGTCGGCACCCTGATCAAGCGCGCCTGACCGCTGCCGACAACATGCGCTACTGGCTGATGAAATCCGAACCCAGCGACGTCAGCATTGACGACCTCGCGGGCTTTCCCAATCAAAGCGTCGCCTGGTACGGCATCCGCAATTACCAGGCGCGCAACTTCATGCGCGACCAGATGCAGGTCGGCGACAAGGTGCTGTTCTATCATTCCTCGTGCGCCGAGCCGGGCATTGCCGGGCTGGCCGAAGTGAGCGTGCTGGCGTATCCCGACGCGTTTCAGTTCGAGCCGGGGCACAAGTATTTCGACCCCAAGTCGACGCCGGAGAATCCGCGCTGGGTCAACGTCGACGTGAAACTGGTGAAGAAGACGCGGCTGATGCCGCTGTCCGAACTCCGCACCTACCCCGAGCTCGCCAACATGCGCATCCTGCAGCGCGGCAACCGGCTGTCAATCACCCCGGTCGATCCGGCTGAGTACGCCTTCATCGTCAAGCACCTGTAATGCCCGAACTGGCTTCGGCCTTGCTGGCCGCCTACGTTGGCCTCGGGCTGGTGGTGGGGTTCGTCGCCGGCCTGCTGGGCGTCGGCGGCGGGCTCATCATCGTGCCGGTGCTGATTTTCATGCTGCATGCGCAGGGGCTGGCGTCCGGCATGGAGCCGCAACTGGCGCTCGGCACGTCGCTCGCCTCGATCCTGTTCACCTCCTTGTCCAGCGTGCGTGCGCACCATCGCCACGGCGCGGTCGAATGGCCGCTGGTGCGGCGTATCGCGTCCGGGATTGTGCTCGGCACGCTGGCCGGGGCGCTGCTGGCGGCGCAGATGTCCGCGCTGCTGCTGAAAGGCGTGTTCGTCGTTTTCCTGTTTTATGCCGCTATCCAGATGTGGCTGGATTTCAAACCGGCACCGCATCGCGGATTGCCGGGGCGCATCGGCACCACCCTAGCGGGCGGGATCATCGGCGCGGTGTCGAGCTGGGTCGGCATCGGCGGCGGCACGCTGTCGGTGCCGTTCATGCTGTGGCACAACATTCCCTTGCACCGGGCGATCGCCACCTCGGCGGCGATCGGCTTTCCGATTGCGCTGGCGGGTGCGGCGGGCTATGCGGTGGGTGGCTGGGGGCTGGATGACTTGCCGGCGGGCAGTCTGGGTTTCGTCTATCTGCCGGCGCTGGCGGGGATCGTGCTGGGTAGCGTGCTGACCGCGCCACTCGGTGCGCGCACCGCGCACCGGTTGCCGGTGCGGCCGCTGAAACGGCTATTCGCGCTGCTGCTGTTCACCCTGGCATTGCGCATGGCATGGACTTTTTAGCGCGCAGCCTGTCGCCGTGAATGCCTCGCGCGCGGGTGTCTCAGGCGTGGCTGTCGGCTAATTCGCGCATGATCGTTGCGACCGCATCGATGCGGACTTCAAACGCGCGTACGCACGCCGGGTCAAAATGGCGGCCACTTTCTGCTTTGACGAAATCGAATGCCTGCTCGAAGCTCCAGGCAGTTTTGTAGGGCCGCACGGACGTCAGCGCGTCGAATACGTCGGCAATGGCGGCGATGCGGGCGGTCAGCGGGATGGCTTCGCCTGCCAGCCCTTGAGGGTAGCCGCTGCCGTCGAATTTTTCGTGATGCCCAAGGGCGATGATGGCGCCCATTTGCAGGTAGCGCGAGGGGCTGTCGGCGAGGATTTCATGCCCGATCAGCGGGTGGCGGCGCATGATGACCTGCTCCTCCTGCGTATGGCGGCCGGGCTTCAGCAGGATGTGGTCGGGGATGCCGATTTTGCCGATGTCGTGCATCGGCGCCGCCGCTTCGATCTCGTCGCACTCCAGCGCGCTGAGCCTGAGTTCCTCGGCGACCAGGCGGGCGTATTTCGCCATGCGGATGATGTGGTTGCCGGTGTCCTTGTCGCGGTATTCACCGGCCTTGGCCAGCCGCAACAGGGTTTCGCGTTCGCGGGTACGGACTTCGCGGGTCGCCGCCATCACCTGGTCTTCCAGCCATTTTGTGCGCTCGGCCCCCGCTTTCTGGCTGCGCCGCAGCGCCAGCAGCGTGAGGCAGCGGGCGCGAAATTCCTGCGGGTCGATGGGGCGGGTGAGAAAATCGGTAACACCGCCAGCCAGCGCATCGCAGCGAATCTGGCGGTCTTCGACCACGGTGACGAGGATCAGCGGCACGTCGGCGAGACCGCGCGCCGCGCGCACCCGGCGGGTCAGTTCGATACCGTCCATGCCGGACATGCGGTAATCGGCAATGATGAGATCGGGCGTAGTCTGCTGCATGAATGCCAGCGCGCCGGGCGGGTTGTCGAAATGATCGACGATCACGCCGGGCGCCAGTGTGCGCGCCAGTCCTTCCAGCAGGCTGCGCGTGGCGCCCCGTTCTTCCACGATCAGCACGCGAACCCCGCCGCGCTGATGGGGGTCAGGTATCGCAATGCCCGGTGGCAAAGGGGAAATGGCAGACATGGGCTTCACAGTCATTTTTTACTGTTGATCAAACGACGATTCCGATGAAGTATCGGGTGGGCACGATCCAATCTTTAACGCGCTGGAGAAAAAGCATGAAGCAAAACAGTTTGTTGGTCTGGATGGTCGGAGCATGGGCTTTGCTGATTTGGCCGGTGTTGGCGGGGGCAGCGGGAGCGGATTATGCGCGCGAAAAAAAATGGGCCGACGAAGTGGTGCCCGGTCTGGTGGTGGGCGACCCGGTCTATCTGCAAACGCCGCGCGGGCACCACAAGTTCCTGACCTTGTTCACCCCGGTGGCAGACACCGACAAGGCCGCCATCATTGTGCATGGCATGGGCATCCACCCCGACTGGGGCATGGTCGGCACCCTGCGTACCGAGCTGTCCGACCGCGGGATCACGACCTTGTCGATCCAGATGCCGATTCTGGCCGCCGACGCCCAAGGCGAAGCCTATCCGCCAACCTTTCCCGAGGCGGCCGAGCGTATCGGCGAGGCAGTCGCCTTCCTCAAGGCCAAGGGCTATACGCAGATCGCCCTTGTTTCGCACAGCATGGGTTCGCGCATGAGCCGGGTTTATCTTGCGGGTCATCCCGATCCAGCGGTGAAAGCGTGGGCGAGTCTGGGCTTGTCGCAGGAGGATTACGCCGCGCTGAAATTGCCGATTCTGGACTTGTACGGCGATAACGACCTGCCACCGGTGCTAGGGAATGCGGCCAGGCGCAAACAGACGCTGTCCGCCGGGTCATCCCGGCAACAGATGATTGCGCGCGCCGATCATTTCTACAGCGGGCACGAAGCGGAAATGGTCGCTGCGGTGGCCGATTTTCTGCAGGCGAATTTGAAGTAAGCCTTGCTTGTGGGCGAAGGCCGCGAAGCGTACCTGGTTTACTTCGCGCGTGTTGGCGTCCTTTGTGGGTGAAGACTCAGCCGAGCAGCCGCATCATCGCCTCGTTGTACTTGGCGGCGGTGCGGGCGACGATCTCCGGCGGCAACTTTGGTCCCGGCGCCTGTTTGTTCCAGCCGCTGGCCTCGAGCCAGTCGCGCACGAACTGCTTGTCGAAGCTGGGTGGGTTGCTGCCGGGTTGGTACTGGTCGGCCGGCCAGAAACGCGATGAATCGGGGGTCAGTGCCTCGTCGATCCACACCAGCTGGCCGGCTTCGTCGAGGCCGAATTCAAATTTGGTGTCGGCGATGATGATGCCGCGTGTGAGCGCATACTCCGCCGCAGCCTGATACAGGGCGAGGCTGACGTCGCGAATCTGAGTGGCGAGATCGGCGCCGATGAGCGTGGCCATTTGCTCGAACGCGATGTTTTCATCATGCGCGCCGACGGCGGCCTTGGTCGACGGCGTGAAAATCGGCTGTGGCAGGCGGTCGGCCTGTAGCAGCCCGGCAGGCAGCGCGATGCCGCACACCGATTGGCTGGCCTGGTATTCCTTCCAGCCCGAACCCACCAGGTAGCCACGCACGATGGCCTCCACCGGCAACGCCTTGAGTTTTTTGACCACGATAGCGCGGCCTGTCACCTGGTCACGTTCGCCGGCGGCCACCACGGATTCCGGCACCACATCGAGCGCCTGGCTGGGAATGATGGCTTTCAGCTTGTCGAACCAGAACGCCGAAACTTTCGTCAGCACTTCGCCCTTGCCGGGAATCGGTGTCGGCATCACCACGTCGAAGGCCGAGAGGCGGTCGGTGGTGACAATCAGCAGCCGGTCGTCGCCCACGGCGTAGATGTCGCGCACCTTGCCCTTGTGAACCAGCGGCAGGGAGGTGATGCAGGATTCGAGCAGCGGGGCGGCCATGGCGGGTCAAGCAGGGTCGAAGAAGCCGATATTATAGCCGCCGCGAACGCAGGCATCCGCCGCACGGACTGCCCAGGCGAGAACGTCGCATCGTCGGCATAGGCGGTAAAATGGCGCACTTTTTTCTGTCTGGAGCGGGCGTGTCTTCCATTTCCTATAAAGATGCCGGGGTTGATATCGATGCGGGCGATGCCCTGGTCGAGCGCATCAAACCCCTGGCCAAGCGCACCATGCGCCCCGAAGTGCTTACAGGCATCGGCGGCTTTGGCGCGCTGGTCGAAATTTCCAAAAAATTCAAGGAGCCGGTGCTGGTCTCCGGCACCGATGGCGTCGGCACCAAGCTCAAGCTGGCGTTCGAGCTGAACCGCCACGACACCGTCGGCATCGACCTGGTGGCGATGAGCGTCAACGACATTCTGGTGCAGGGCGCCGAGCCGCTGTTTTTTCTGGATTACTTCGCCACCGGCAAGTTGAACCTCGACACCGCCGAAGCGGTGATTGCCGGTATCGCCACCGGCTGCGAGCAGGCCGGTTGCGCGTTGATCGGCGGCGAAACCGCTGAAATGCCCAGCATGTATCCCGAAGGCGAATACGACCTGGCGGGCTTTGCCGTGGGCGTGGTGGAAAAGTCCAAAGTCATCGGCGGCGTCGATATCGTGCCGGGCGACGTGGTGCTGGGGCTGGCGTCTTCCGGCGTGCATTCAAACGGCTTTTCGCTGGTCCGCAAGTTGATCGATGTGTCCGGCATCGGCCTTAAATCCGATTTTCATGGCCAGCCGTTTGCCGATGTGCTGATGGCGCCGACGCGGATTTACGTCAAGCCGTTGCTGGCCCTGATGCAGCAAATGAACGTCAAGGGCATGGCGCACATCACCGGTGGCGGCGTCACCGGCAATCTGCCGCGCTGTTTGCCCGAGGCCGTGGCGGCGCGCGTGGATGCCGGCAGCTGGCCGCGCACGCCCCTGTTTACCTGGCTGCAGCAGGCCGGCAATGTCGCGCCGGACGAAATGCTGCGCACCTTCAACTGCGGCATCGGCATGTGCGTCGTCGTCGCGGCTTCTGACGCGGCAGCCGCGATGGCGCAGCTGCAGGCCAGCGGCGAAACCGTGTGGCAAATCGGCGAAATCGTCGTCCGCCCTGAGGGTGCCGAGCAGGTGATTTACGCGTGACCCGTGTTGTCGTGCTGTTGTCCGGGCGCGGCAGCAATTTTCAGGCGATTGTCGCGGCGCAGCTGCCGATCGACATCGTCGCCGTCATCAGCAACCGGCCGCAGGCGGCCGGGCTGGCGTTTGCGCGTGAACACGGCCTAACCGCCGTCGCGCTCGACCACACAACCTACCCTGACCGCGCCGCTTTCGATGCCCTGCTGGCCGACGAGATCGAACGCCACCAGCCCGATCTGGTGGTGCTGGCCGGCTACATGCGCATCCTCAGCCCGGCATTCATTGCGCGTTTCGAAGGCCGCCTGCTCAACATCCACCCCTCCCTTTTGCCGATGTTTCCGGGGCTCAAAACCCACGAGCGCGCACTTGAGGAAGGCGTGAAAATCCACGGCTGCAGCGTGCATTTCGTCACCGCCCAGCTCGACCACGGCCCCATCGTCATTCAGGCGGCGGTGCCGGTGCGTGGCGATGACACGCCCGCTTCGCTGTCCGCGCGCGTGCTGGCGCAGGAACACCGCATTTATCCGCAGGCTGTCCGCTGGTTTGCTGAAGGGCGCTTGCGTATTCAGCAGGGTCGGGTGAACGTGCTGGACGATTTGACGTCACAGGCAGTGTTATCCAGCGGAGCGTGACCATGCGCAGATTTTTAGTGTTGACCGCCTGCCTGTTTGCTACCGCCGTCGCCCAGGCTGCCCTAAAGGACGCCGATTCACCACGCGCTGAAGCGCGTGCGAAATCGTATGCACCGCGTCATATTGAGCTGGTGTATGACCTGTATCGCAATGGCCACAAGCTCGGTCAGGTAACCGACACGTTCACCCGCAACGGCAAGCAGTACACGTTGGTCAGCGAAACGCGCGCCAGCGGCCCACTGGCCATGCTGTGGCCGGGCGCTATCCGGCTCAAAAGCAGCGGCGAGGTGATGCGTCAGGGCTTGCGTCCCGCGCAGTTTGAACATGCCCGCAGCGATGCGCCGCACAAACTGGCGACCGCGCGCCTCGACTGGAAACAGCACCGCATCGACTTTCAATACAAGGGCAGATCGTGGCAGGTCGAGGGCCTGCAAGCCGGTGCGCAGGATCAGTTGTCACAGTTGTATCAAATGATGTTCGCCCCCAGCGTGCCCGCTGATTACACGCTGCAGGTCGTGAGCGGGCGGGACCTCAACGACTATCATTACGTGCGCAGCAACGGCGGATCGCTGCAGACGCCAATCGGCGCACTGGCCACCCAGAAATACGAGCGCATCACGCAGACCCCGGACCAGAAAGCGGTCACGGTGTGGGTCGCGCCCGCACGGCAGAATCTGCCGGTACAGGTGCGTGTGGTCGATGAGGGCGTCACCGTCGAACAGCGTCTGGTGCGCGCCAACGTCAAAAACTAGTTGACCATGAATCGGCGCATTCGCCCCTGGGGCCTGGCGCTGGCGGGTTCGTTGCTGCTGCACGCGGGTTTGTTTGGCGGGTTGAAGTGGGAATTGCCACAGTTTGGCGGCCCGCCTGAAGTGCCGCCCCTTGAAGTGGAACTGACGGTCTCGCCGCAACCACCGCTCGTCGCAAAGCCGCCAGTGCCAGCTCAGTCATCGCCACCGAAGCCGCGTCCTCCTGATCCCGTTATCGAACCGGTACCCCCGGCGAAATCCGCAGCGGAGCCCTTGCCTGAAACCATTCAGGTGGCAGAAGTCGCATCCGAGCCCGTTGCTGCGGATTCCCCGGCTGACGTCACGCCCGACACGCCTGTCGACGTGGCCGACAACAGTGTGGCGGCCGAGCCCGCGCCACCCGCCCTCAATGAACTGCCGTCGCGCCTCGATCTGCGCTATCGCCTGCGTTACGGCATTGCCAGCGGCGAGCAAACGCTGGTGTGGGTCAACGAGGGCGAGCGCTACACGCTGAGCAGTGTGGCGGTTGCCACCGGGCTGGCCGGGGTGTTCTATCGCGGCCGGTTCGCGCAAACCAGCCGCGGTCGCATCACGCCCACCGGCTTGCAGCCGGAAGACTTCTGGGATCAGCGCGGCAACAAGCGCAGCCGCGCAAGCTTCGATGCCACGCAGGGGCAGATCGTGCTGGTGCCCGATACCGGCGCGCCGCGCCATTTCAGTTATGAGGGCACAGTGCAGGATGCGCTCAGCCTGTTTTTCCAGTTTGCGCTGACTGCACCTCCGTCAGGCACGCAGCTCGAATACCATGTATTCAATGGCAAAAAATTGCGTGATTACCGCTACGACGTGCTGGGTGAGGTGCTGCTGGAAACCCGGCTGGGCGCGCTGCGCACGCTGCATCTGGCGCGGGCAGACAGCGGCGACGGACGGTTTGAAATCTGGCTGGCGATTGACCGGCATTACCTGCCGGTACGCATGCGACGCAGCGATGAGGCGGACAGCGAAATGGAACTCAGCATCCTGTCCATCACGCCCTGATCCGGTCAGGAGACGGGCTGACTACGGCAGGCCATTCACCTGCGCGCCCGCGGTAATGCCGCGCTGTGCGAATCCGCCCTGCGCCACTTCCAGCGCGTAACGCACACTTGTTTTGGCGCAATGCAGGGTGTCGCTATGCGGTTGCATGTCGGCGAGATTGACGATGTGGCCCCGGCTGTCGATGAACGCAATCGACAGCGGCAGCGGTGTGTCGCGCATCCAGAAACAATGCGGTGCCGCCTGCTCGAATTTGAACAGCATGCCGCCGTTGGCCGCGAGTCGGGTGCGTCCCATCAGGCCGCGTTCGCGCGCGCTCGGGGTGGCGGCCAGCTCAACCTGGAAAACCTGTTTGCCGATGGCCAGCGGCAGGGTCACCGCACTTTCTGCAGCGCTGACGTTGCCATAGCAACAGGCCAGGAGCAATCCGCCCCAGCGACCAAGCTGTGCAGATGCGCTATAGCGCATCGCGCATCTGTTCAGCCAGTGCCAGCGCCGCCGACGGGTCGGCATCCAGCACGTTGAAATGGCCCATTTTGCGCCCCGGCCGTGCGGCTTCCTTGCCGTACAGATGCAACTTGATATTGGGGTACGCCAGCAGCGTGTCCCAGTGCGGGCCGCCGTTGTGCCAGCGGTCGCCGAGGATGTTGACCATCGCCACCGGGGACAACAGGCGGCTGTCGCCCAGCGGCAGGCCGACCAGCGCGCGGACCTGTTGCTCGAACTGGTCGGTGACGCAGGCGTCGAGCGTGTAATGCCCCGAATTGTGCGGACGCGGGGCGATTTCGTTGACCATCAACTGGCCGTCGGCAACGAAGAACTCCACTGCCATGATGCCGACGTACCCCAGTTGGTTGGCCACCGCGCGCGCCATCGTGCGCGCCTGCTCGGCGAGGCTTTCGGACACGCGGGCGGGCACGATGGAGACATCCAGAATGCCGTTGACGTGGCGGTTTTCCGCGACCGGGAACAGCGCGCATTCGCCCGCATCGTTACGCGCCAGGACCACCGATACTTCGCATTGCAGATTGAGGAAGCCTTCCAGCACGCAGGGCTGGCTGCCGAATTCGCGGAAGGCGGCACGCGCCTCGTCCAGTGTGTTGACCCGCGCCTGGCCTTTGCCGTCGTAGCCGAAACGCGACACTTTCAGCAATGCCGGCGTGCCGGTCACAGCCCGTGCGGCCTCAAGCCCGGCCTCGTTATCCAGCAGCGCGAACGGCGCAGTGGCAAAGCCCTTGTCTTTCAGCCAGGTTTTTTCGTGGCTGCGGTCCTGCACGATGGCAACGGCCGCCGCATCCGGCGACACCCGGCAATGGCGCGCCAGCTCGATCAGGCTGGCCGCCGGCACGTTCTCGAATTCGGTGGTGACGGCGACACAGGCTTCCCCCATTTGTTGCAAGGCGGCGGTGTCGCTGTAGTCGGCTCGCAAGTGAACGTCGGCCATCTGCCCGGCCGGGCTGGCGGCGTCGGGGTCGAGCACCATCACTTTGTAGCCCATGCCGCGCGCAGCGAGGGTGAACAGGCGGCCCAACTGGCCGCCGCCGAGGATGCCCAGCGTGGCGCCCGGCAAAATGGGCAGCGTCGCCGCGGGCTTATTCGACATCGGGCAACTCCATCGCCAGCACTGCCTGGGCCTGGGTCAGACGGAAGGCGTTGAGCTGTGCGGCCAGCGTGCTGTCGTAACGCGCAATCTGCGCCACCGCAAACAGCGCCGCATTGACCGCGCCCGCTTCGCCGATGGCAAAGGTGGCGACCGGGATGCCCTTCGGCATCTGCACGATGGACAGCAGGGAATCCATGCCTTTGAGGTATTTCGACGGTACCGGTACGCCCAGAACCGGCACGCTGGTCTTGGCCGCCAGCATGCCCGGCAGGTGGGCCGCGCCGCCCGCGCCCGCGATGATCGCCTTGAGGCCGCGCGCCTCGGCCGCGGCGGCGTATTCGAACAGCAAGTCCGGGGTGCGGTGCGCCGATACCACCCGGGTTTCGAAGGCGATGCCGAACTGCTTCAGGATCGTTGCCGCGTGTTGCATCACTTCCCAGTCGCTGGAAGATCCCATTACCACGCCAACTTGAATGAGCGACATCGGCACACCCGGTTCACAGAAAGGCGCGATTTTACCTTGTGCCCACGTTTCGGAAAAACAAAAAGCCCCGCTACTGCGGGGCTTCGTGTGCGATAGCGGGCGTATTCAAACGCAGCCGGTCGGCTTCGGCGTGCCGGCGTAGCGGCCAGCCTGCTTGGCGGGGCCAAACGGGAACAGGTCGAACAGGAATTTCTTTTCGCCCCACTCGGGGCCGTACTCTTCTTTCAGGCCCTTCTGCAGGAAACGCAGGTTGGGCGCCGTGCCGTTCTCAGCGAAGAAGCTGCGCATGTAGTTGATGATTTTCCAGTGGTTTTCCTGCAGTTCGAGCTTGTCTTCCTTGGCCAGTTCGACAGCCAGTTCCTCAGACCAGTCGTCCAGATTAACCAGATAACCTTCGGGGTCGGTTTCGACCATCTTGCCGTTGATTTCGCGTTCCATGAGTACAGTCCTTGCAATTAAATAAAATTCGGATGACGCACCATAGAATAACCAACTAAATTAGTCAACTACCTGAAGCTGGGGCGGGGCGGCGGCGACCCGCTGGATTTTCTGCTCAAGCGGGCCGTTTCGAATCAAAACCGGGGGACGACTCAGCGTGTGCGCTTGGGGCTCAGCTTGCCGCCAGCCGCCTTGTAGGCCTCGAGTCCGCCTTCGATGAAACGCGCTTTCACCCCGGCAGCCTGCAGCCGATCGGTCACTTTGCTGGAAACTTCTCCGCCGCGTACGCAGTAGATCACCACGTCCTGCGTCAGGGGCAGCGCGCCGATCCAGGCATCGATCTTGTCCGGATTTTTCCACATCGCGCCGGGGATCAGCTCGCTCGATGCAGCGAAATCGGTTTCGCGCCGCACGTCGAACACCAGCGCCGTGTCGGGATTGAAGCCGGTGGGCGCGATCGTGCGCGGCAAGTCCGGGCATTTGTCGGTGGGGCTGCCGCAGCCGCAGCGCTTGAGGGGGTGAGTCGTGGGTTCCATGCAATGCTCCTTCAACGGGTCAGAGAATAAGCCAAACCCGGCAGTGCGCATATGCCTCGGGGCCAGGCAGCAGCATGCAATAGTCGCGTGCAGATAGCATTGTTCGGAAATCCAGCGACGTTTCTCCAAGCTTGAACCCGTATTTGACCGATTCGCCCAGGGTGACGGGCGCGGGAGGCTGGGCGGATACAGGGTCCACCAGACTGGCTCCAAGTTAATGGGTAGCGCCCGGCCTGGACGGACACTGCCTTGTGGGAACCTCGCGGCTTAGGGTGCCGCTCCCGGATGCCGGGGGGGCAGGCGCCCCGACCGGCGGATGGCAAGTGAGTACTTGTGACCGGATCCAGAAAGCGGTCATCAAGTCCCTGTCCGTGTGAAACGCACTCCGCCAGCAGGGTGGCGCGAACTTAAACCGCCTGATCCAGGCGGCCTTCCGTGGCCATCCCCGCCGAGCGTTCCAGCACCCGATACAGGGTGGCGCGCGAAATGCCCAATTGCCGGGCAGCTGCGGACATGTTGTTCTGATTGCGTCGCAACGCACAGCGAATGGCGTGGAATTCGGCCTGCGCCCGGGCTTGATCCAGCGTCATGCTGCCCGCATCCGCCGCGCGTTTTTCCAGCCCCAGGTCTTCGGGTTTCAGCAGCGGATTTTCGCTCATGATGACCGCCCTGCGCACGCGGTTGATCAATTCGCGCACATTTCCCGGCCAGGCGTAATGGTTCATGACGCGCAAGGCCTGCTGGCTGAAGCCGCGGGCGCTGCCCTGCGCAGAAGCGGCGAATGCCTGAAAATAATGCTGGGCCAGCAAGGGCACATCGCCTTCGCGTTCGCGCAGGGGCGGAGAGTGAAGCTTGAGCACATTGAGCCGGTAGTAGAGGTCTTCACGAAAACGGCCTTGTTTCACGGCTTGTTCCAGATTCACATGGCTTGCCGCGACCACCCTGATGTCGAGCTGGATTTCCTGGTGGGATCCGAGACGTTCGATGGATCGATTCTGCAATATCCGCAGCAGGTTGACCTGGAGCTCGAGCGGCAAGTCGCCGATTTCGTCAAGGAAAATCGTGCCGCCGACCGCTGCTTCGAGCCGTCCGATCTTGCGCTGCTGCGCGCCGGTGAACGCGCCTTTTTCATGGCCGAACAGTTCGGACTGGATCAGGTTGGCCGGCAAGGCCGCGCAGTTGACCGCCACAAAAGGCGCATTCGCGCGCGATGAGACCTGATGGATCGCGTGCGCCACTAACTCCTTGCCGGTTCCGCTTTCGCCGTCGATCAACACGGGCGCATCCACGCTTCGGGTTTTGTCGATCATGGCGTACAGATCGCGCATCACCTTGCTCGTCCCGATCATGCCGTACTGGCCCTGCGCGTCGACGGGAGGTTCGGCCGGCACCGTCAGCCTGGCCTTGCCATGGGCATGCCCCAGGCTTGCCAGCAAGCGCGACGCGTCGACAGGAAGCGTATGAAAGTCATGGAATCCAAACTTGAGCAGTCGGCGCAGCGATGGATTCGACAGCATGACCGGCGTCACCAGCGCGATCCATTCCATCCCGTGACTGTTCGCCGTCAGTGTTTCGACCTTGTCGAACCCGCTCGCGTTGCCCTCGGACAGGTCTATCAATCCGACATGTATCCCGCGGTCGGCGCCCAGCGATTTTGCGATTTCATATTCCACGGTTTGCAAGGGTTGCCAGTCCGACGCACTCAGCAGTTCCTGCATCTGGGAAAACAAGCTGCTTTTTGCCAGCAGCACCACCTGACGCTTGGTCACAATCGAATCCTCCATTGGATGAGCTGGATCCGGGTGCGAGCGATCACGGTCGCACCGACACCAAACCTTCATCCTGTCCGCAGCAAATGGACAAATAGCCTGATGCAAAAGCCTGTATTTATGAACAACCGGCGATCAACCCCGGCATCCGGATTGACGAAGCGGGAGATGGCTTTTTTGAATGCGGGCGCTACCGTCCTGGCGCGCTGCTGCACGCCATCGGGTTGAAATAAAGTCGAAACACTTCACTGGTTTTTTACCGGGTCGGCCGGGCGGGTTGTGTCTGTGCGGACTGTTTTTCCGACAGACATCAAGCCACAGCGCGATTCGGCTCCCTGTTCCTTTCTCGACTGGCCCATTTCATGTGCCTCATGGGAAAAGACCATGCCAGACGCTAAGTCCAAATTAGATACACCTGCAAAAAAGTAAAGTCATTAAGCCCAAGCAATTGTTTTTACTTGACAAATTATTGCCTGCTGAAGCGGGGCCTGTTGCGGGTGTTTCGCATTTGAAACACCCGCAGGAGTGCTGACGCGGGTTTAACGCCTGCAATGAAAATAAAATCGTTTGTTTTCATGGAGTTGCTTTTTTGGCATGACTGTTGCAGAGGGCTTTCCTGGGCGGGTTTTCTCCGCTCCTGACATCTCGTTTTTTTCGTCGTCAAGCACACTTCAAGGAGAGGCAGAATGAACAAAACCCTTTTATCCACGGCCATTGCGATGGCACTTGGGGTCTCGGCCCAAGCCTGGGCCAACCCCACCAACACCAACAATGCGGACTCGAATGACGCGATTTCGCAAAGCGCATCCGCGACTTCAGATCAGAGTGCGCAAACCGGTGCGGCAGCGAATGAGTATTCAACGGCGTATATCGACAACAGCGACAACAGTAGCAACGACAACAGTACCCACGATGACAGCGACAACAGTACCAACGACGATAGCGACAACAGCACCAATGACGACAGCGACAACAGTGTTCATACCGATCAGAGCGGCACTGGAGCCATGGCCAGCGGTTCGTCAACAGCAACCCAGACCAACGACTCCAATAACGCCACGGTGACGGCGACAACCAACCTGACCGGTGCTGTTCACGACAACACCGTGTATGACATCGGCAACGAAGCCGCAGGCGGTGGGACAGCCGGCAATGGCGGCGATGGCGGCGATGGGGGTAATTCCACTCAATCCCCTACAACTGGCAGTGCCTCTGGTGGTAACGGCGGCAATGGGGCTGCGGGCAATGGCGGTGCCGCCAGTGCAACGGGTGGCAACTCAACAGCCGGCAATGGCGACAGTGGCGGGAGTGGCAGCTATAGCGGCTCAGCTACCGGGGCCAACGGTGGAGATGGCGCCTCGGGAAGTGGTGGCTACGGCGGTGATTCCGGCCCCGTCACGGGCGGCAGCGGCAGTGGAGGCTACGCCGTGGGCGGTAACGGTGGCAATGGCGGCGAAGGGATGGCCTCAACCGGCGAAGCCAGCGGAGGCAATGGAGACGGCGGCAGCGGCGGCTATGGCGGCTATGGCGGCAGCGGCACGGGCGGCAACAGCAGTGACACCACGACGAGCGGCTATGGCGGCTCGGGTACCGGGGGTGACAGCAGCGTCGACACGGCTTCTGGCGGCAATGGCGGCGATGGCACCGGCGGTGCCAGCACCGACTCAACCGCGGGCGGCTTTGGTGGTTCGGGCATGGGTGGATCCAGCAGCGATTCGGCCTCGACTGGCGATGGCGGCGCAGGTACAGGTGGTGAGAGCACGGATACGGCTGCCAGTGGCGCGGGGGGATCGAACACGGGCGGCTCGAGCAGCCATTCGGCCTCGACAGGCGATGGCGGCGCGGGTTCAGGCGGATCCAGCAGCGATTCGGCCTCGAGCGGCGATGGCGGCGCAGGCGCGGGCGGTGCAAGCACCGACTCTGCTTCCAGTGGCGCGGGGGGGACGGGCGCGGGCGGATCCAGCACTGACTCTGCTTCCAGCGGCGCAGGCGGCAGCGGCATGGGCGGAGAAAGCTCCGATTCCGTTTCCAGCAGCGCAAGCGGCACGGGCATGGGGGGATCCAGCAGCGATTCGGCTTCGACTGGCGATGGTGGCGCAGGCACGGGCGGAGGGAGCACAGGCTCCGCCTCCAGCGGTGCAACCGGCACCGGATCGGGCGGAACCAGCACCGACTCCGCCTCCAGCGGCGCAGGCGGCACGGGTTCGGGCGGAGAAAGCACTGACTCCGCCTCCAGCGGTGCAACCGGCACTGGCACGGGCGGCTCCAGCACCGACACGGCCTCAAGCTCTGGCGGTAGCGCCACAGGCGGAGACGGTGGCGACCCAAGCGGCACCGGTGGAAATGCTACGGGCGGGCTAGGCGGCACAGCCTCTGCTGGCACCAGCACGGCGGGGGCTGGCACCGGTTCGGCAACCGACAGCGCAACCGGCAGCAGCACCGCCGGAGCAGGCACCGGCGCAGCAAGTGGCGACTCAAGCGGCACCAGCATGGCGGAAGGCGGCACCGGTTCGGCAACCGACAGCGCAACCGGCAGCAGCACCGCCGGAGCAGGCACCGGCGCAGCAAGCGGCACGTCGGCAAGTAGCGGCACCGCAGGCACCGGTACCGGTTCGGCAACCGACACTGCAACCGGTACCAGCACTGCAGGTGCAGGCACGGGCGCAGCAAGCGGTGCAGCAACGGGTACCAGCACTGCAGGTGCAGGCTCCGGCGCTGCAAGTGGCGCCGCAACCGGCACCAGCATGGCGGGTGCCGGCACCGGTGCCGCAAGCGGCGGCTCGACCAGCAGCGGAACGGCTGGCTCGGGTAGCGGCGCAGCAAGCGGCGCCGCAAGCGGTACCAGCACGGCAGGCGCGGCTTCGGGCGCCGAAGGCGGCGCAGCAACCGGCAGCAGCATGGCGGGAGCAGGTACCGGCGCAGCCAGCGGTGATGCCGCCAGTGGCGGCACAGCGGGTGCCGGGACAGGCGCGGCAGGCGGTAGCGCAACCGGCAGCAGCACAGCCGGCGCAGGCACAGGCGCTGCAGGCGGCAGCACCAACGGCACCAGCACGGCAGGTGCAGGCACGGGTGCTGCAAGCGGTGACGCAACCGGCACCAGCATGGCTGGCGCGGGTACGGGTGCCGCAGGCGGAGCCGGGGGCGCAGGTGGCTCCGGCTCCGGTGGCGCAGGCACCAGTGGCGCGGCCACCAATACCTCGGGCAACGGCGCAGCAGGCGGCGCGGGCACCGGGGGGGCTGGCACCGGCGCAGCCGCTACCAGCACGGCAGGTAATGGTGCAGCAGGTACCGGCGGCAACGGCGGTGCAGGCGGCAGCGCGACGGTCGGCGATGGTGGCAATGGCGCAGCAGGGGGTGCGGGTGGTGCAGGCGGTGAAGGGGGTGCAGCAACGGCCACCGGCGGCGATGGCACCGGCGGCAATGGCGAGATGGGCGGCAGCGCCGACAGCTCGGTCATGGCTTCTGCCACCACGGGTAATGGTGCGGTAGGCGGCAACGGGGGTGACTCGAATGGCGGCAACGCGGGTACCTTCGATGCATCCAACAACATGACCTCCAGCGTGACCAACGGCGCAGGCATCATCTCGCTGTCGCAAAATACCGGGGCCAATGCCCTGACTCAAATCGGCGTGACGGTTCAGGCCAACCTGACTGTCCAGTAAACCGATGCCCCGGAGCCGCGCTGCGGTTCCGGGGATTTCCGGAAGGAAACTGTCATGACCCTCTCGATTGCATTACTGAAAAAAACTGTACCGATACTTTTGCTGGCGTGTCCCCTGCAAGCCAGCCGGGCCGAAACCGGCCAGACTTTTCCCGCCACCGAAAGCCTGTTCGATGCCGCTGTTTCCGATGATCTGCTGGCAGGCCAGCGCGGCAAGGCGCTGATTCCCACCAACACCAACAACCTCGATGGCGCCGTCTACGACAATTCGGCAAGCGATCTGGTGACCGGCTACAACAGCGTGAGCGACGGCTCGCTGGCAAACAATGCAGGGCTCAATACCGTGATCCAGAATTCCGGCAACAACGTGCTGATTCAAAACGCCGTGATCCTGAATATCCAGATGCAGTAAGGAGAACACGCCATGCGCAATTCAGCCTTGCTTTTGCTGGCGCTGCTGATCGCGATGCCGGGCGCGCAGGCGGGCATGGTCGACATTCCCGGCGCGGGTTCCGGCTCGTTCAACTTCAAGACCATGAGCATGAAGGAGCGGCAGTTCCGCTTCACCGTGCGCCAGCAATACGATTTCAGTTGCGGCTCGGCGGCGATCGCCACCCTGCTTACCCATCACTATGGCGACCCGGTCCAGGAAGAAGCCGTGTACCGCGCCATGTGGGAAACCGGCAACCACGACAAGATACGCAAGGAAGGCTTTTCCATGCTCGACATGAAACGCTTCCTCGAATCGCGCGGCTACGCAGCCAATGGCTACACCGCCAATCTCACGAAACTGTCCAGCGTGGGCGTGCCCGCCATCGTGCTGATCCGCGATGGCCGCTACAACCATTTCGTCGTCGTCAAGGGCGTGCGCGACGGCAAGGTGGCTTTCGGCGACCCGGCCCAGGGCGCGCGCGTGATGGCGCTGCCTGAATTCGAACGCATGATGATCAACCACATCGTGTTCGTGATTAACGGACACACCGCCCAGGTGGTGTTCAACAACCCGAAGGACTGGCGCGTGCGCGAGCAGGCGCCGGTTGGCATGGCGGCCATGGGGGTGAGCGACCTGGCGAACTCCACTTTGCTGCGGCGGCCAGCGGGCGATTATTAAGGAGACGGATCATGTCCGGCTTACGCGTAGTAATGATGCTGTTCATGCTCTTGTCCGGCGGACTGGCGCAGGCATCGTATTCTTCCTTCGACGGCGCGCCACGCGCCAGCGATGATGTGCTCGACAGCATGCGCGGCGGCTTCGTCGTCAGCTGGAACGGCCAGGATTTTGTGCTGCCGTTTTCCATCGACGGCATCGAGCGCCTGACCCAGATCAACGGCCAAACCTACCTCAACGGCGAGTTGATGACGGCGGCGTTCAACTCGCGGGCGCTCACCCCCTTTACGCAAACGGGGCCGGTCAGCGTCAACGTGCAGAGCGCCGTTCCGGTAAATGTGCAGGTTGGGGTGAGCGAACCCGTGGTGCAGCCGATGGCGCCGCCGCTCGCGCAAACCGCCAGCAGCCCGGGCGGGGCATCGGGTGAGGCGGGCAGCGCAGGTGCGGGGGGCGGCGCGAGTACGGCTGCCACCAGCAACGTGCCCGTGCCTGCGTCCCCGCCGACCACGCAGGTGAGCACGAACGGCTCGCTGATCGTGATCCAGAATGGGCCGGGCAACACGGTTGCGCTGCCCGCCCATCTGTCCGCCGATTCATTGTCGACCTTCATCCAGAACTCGGTGAACAATCAGGTGATCCGCAATATCACCACGCTGAACATCACCCTCAATGCGCAGATGCTCGCCGTTCAGGCGCGGCTTAATGCGCTCAATCAGAGCCTGAACAACTTGCGTTGAGCCGTGAACCCCGCAGCATCAAGAAAGCCAGGCAGGCCGCCTGGCTTTTTTGGGCGCAGCGCACGCGCTCAGAAGCGCATCGGCAGCCGCAAGGTAACGGTGGTGTCCGGCGTATCGTCGGTCAGGCCGGCACCGACCGACAGGTTCAGATTGGTGCGCTTGTTCAGCCGGTAGGAAAAGCCCGCCTGCAGGGTGGCGAGTTGAACTGCCAGTGCATCGTTGGCCACTTGGCCGTCGAACGTGGTTTTGTCGATCCAGGTGTGCTCGTAACTCAGGCTGAACGAACTGCGTTCGTTGAGTGCCAGCCCCATGCCGAAGTTAAGACCAACCGAATCGCCTGGATCCACTTCACCGACGGGTTGGAAATTGACCACATTGTTATCCGTGTAACGGAGCGTAGCGTTGACATCCCGCTTGATGTTCCAGACGTAATTGATGCCGCCGAAAAACACCACCGGGTCGGCAGGCAGCACTGCGCTCAGGCTGGGCTGCAGGCTGTAAAAGCCGGAACCCGTCGGCAGTTCTTTGGGCAGATTGAAGTTCGAGTCATATTCGACTTCGTATTGATCCTTGCCGGTGCGCGTCTTGAGGCGCAGCCCGGCGACATAAAACGCGCCGTCGTCGCGCGGTGCATTGAGCTGATAGCGCGCCGCCAGCTCAATGTCGCCCAGACCGTTGCCGTCCGAGCTGAATAATTGATCGGTTGCGACGCCGCCGATGGACCGCGTCACCGTGTCATCGGTCCGGTACACATAGGGCACGCGCGCTTCGACTTCGAACCGGTTGGTCAGCCCGTAGCGCCCGCCCAGCGTCGCGATCCAGTTGCTGCGGTTGACGCTGCGCACGTCGATCTGTCCGATTAGCACCGCGTTCAGCACGCTGAAGCCGATGATGGACACCCGGTCCGACGAGCTGAAGGAATACTGCAGCGAGGGATCGAAGATGAACGTGCCCTTGGGCGTCATGATGCTGGGCTGGTTGAACACGGTGGCCACGTCGAGCGTGGTGTCCACCCGCGAATTGTCGGGACCGCGCCCGCGGTACATCGACTCGTCGGCCTGGGCGACCCGGGTGGGGTGGATGTCCACCGGCATGCCCAGCTGCGCCCGCATCGCCTCGATGTTGCGCCGGGTTTCCTGCAGCGCGTGCCGGTGCTGTTCCAGTTTTTCCAGCTCGGCCTCCAGCAGTTGCTGCTGTTGCGTCAGCTTTCTGGACTGTTCCTCCAGTTGCTGGCGCATCGCGTTGATTTCCACCGGGTCGGGCGCATTTGCCGCATGACCGAACTGGGCCGCGAACAGCAGCGTCCCGGCGCCCAGCATGGCGCGTGATTTCAATGTTCCCTGTTTGTTCCCCGCCAACGGCTTGTTCATATATCCCCCTGTATCGGATCACCGCACGACACGCGGCAACTATATGAATAGTCGCTGGAATGGCTTATGCAACCGCGGCGTTGCGTGACCTCAACTCCTGTGGTCTACGCTTGATGCGCGGGCTCCAGCACGAACGACTTGAATGCCTGCGCCACCGGCGATAGCCGCTTGTCGGCCCGGTGGACGATGTACCAGTGGCGCATGATGGGGAAGCCTTCGACTGCGAGCACCGCCAGCCGCTTCAGCGCCAACTCCTGCTCCAGCGTCTGCAGCGACAAAATGCCGAGTCCCAGTCCGGCCTGCACCGCCTGCTTGATCGCCTCGTTGCTGCTCATTTCCATGCTGGTGAGAATGTCCATGCCCTTGTCGGCAAAGTAGCGCTCCATCGCGCCGCGGGTGCCGGAGCCGGTTTCGCGCACCAGGAAGGGCGCCGAGGCGAGATCCTGGATCGACACTTTTTTCTTGCGGGCAAGTGGGTGTTCGGGCGGCGCGATGACCACCAGCGGGTTGTCCATGAAGCGGATGGCTTCCAGATCGAGGCCTTCCGGCACCTGCCCCATGATCGCCAGATCGATGCGGTTGGCTGCAAGCTGGGTCAGCACCGACTCGCGGTTGGACACATCGAGATGAATCGACACCTTGGGATGCTCGCCGCGAAAGCTGGCCAGGATGTGGGTGGCGACTGCGCTCACGGTAGTCGTCACCGCAATATTGAGCTGGCCGCTGTCCATCCCGCGCAGTTGCGCCAGATTGGCCTGCAGGTCGTCGAGCCGGGCCGTAATGCTGCGGCTGGCGTACAGCACCTCGCGTCCGGCTTCGGTCAGGAAGATCTTTTTGCCGAACTGCTCGGTGAGCGGCAAGCCGAGGATTTTTTCGATGCCGCGCACCTGCATCGAGACGGCAGGTTGCGACAGGTGCAGTTCCTCGGCCGCGCGGGTGAACGACAAATGGCGGGCGACCGCCTCAAAAACACGGAACTGGCGGAGCGTCAGGCGGCGCATTTGTGCATAAGTATATTGATATGGTTTTTATCATAACAATTTAATATTAATTATAGAAACCCGTGCGTATAGTCCGCCCCCATCGGTTTCAGGGGCATTTCTCCTGAAGCCTTGTTAAACCGAAGGAGCCAAGCAATGGATCAGTCCGCACGTTACGCCGACCTCAGCCTCAAAGAAGAAGACCTCATCAAGGGTGGCAAGCACATCCTCGTCGCCTACAAAATGAAGCCGAAGCCCGGCTTTGGCAGCTACCTGTCCTGCGCCGCTCACTTCGCCGCCGAGTCCTCGACCGGCACCAACGTTGAAGTCTCCACCACCGACGACTTCACCAAGGGCGTCGACGCGCTGGTGTACTACATCGACGAAGCCACCGAAGACATGCGGATCGCCTACCCGATCGAGCTGTTCGACCGCAACGTCACCGACGGCCGCTTCATGATCGTCTCCTTCCTGACGCTGGTGATCGGCAACAACCAGGGCATGGGCGATATCGAGCACGCCAAGATTCACGACTTCTACATGCCCGAGCGTGCCATCCAGATGTTTGATGGCCCCTCGCGTGACATCTCCGACATGTGGCGCATCCTCGGTCGTCCGATCAAGGATGGCGGCTACATCTCCGGCACCATCATCAAGCCGAAGCTGGGCCTGCGTCCCGAGCCGTTCGCAGCGGCTGCTTACCAGTTCTGGCTGGGCGGCGATTTCATCAAGAACGACGAACCCCAGGGCAACCAGGTGTTCTGCCCGCTGAAGAAAGTGCTGCCGCTGGTGTATGACGCGATGAAGCGCGCCCAGGACGAAACCGGTCAGGCCAAGCTGTTCTCGCTGAATATCACCGCCGACGACCACTACGAAATGATGGCGCGTGCCGATTTCGGCCTCGAGACCTTCGGTCCCGATGCCGACAAACTGGCCTTCCTGGTCGACGGCTTCGTTGGCGGCCCCGGCATGATCACCACCGCCCGTCGTCAGTACCCCGGCCAGTATCTGCACTACCACCGTGCCGGCCACGGCATGATCACCTCGCCGTCGGCACTGCGTGGCTACACCGCGTTCGTGCTGGCCAAGATCTCGCGTCTGCAGGGAGCCTCCGGCATCCACGTGGGCACCATGGGCTACGGCAAGATGGAAGGCGAAAACAGCGACAAGAACATCGCCTACATGATCGAGCGTGACGAGTGCCAGGGTCCGGTCTACTTCCAGAAGTGGTACGGCATGAAGCCCACCACCCCGATCATCTCCGGCGGCATGAACGCGCTGCGCCTGCCCGGCTTCTTCGAGAACCTGGGTCACGGCAACGTCATCAACACCTCCGGCGG